>CAJHZH010000783.1_pt1 | contig 20065 bp, 10 predicted proteins | sample 9198951 | NCBI WGS metagenome assembly CAJHZH01 (sample SAMEA7708381, study PRJEB35096) | sediment metagenome | biome: marine neritic benthic zone biome [ENVO:01000025]; feature: sediment [ENVO:00002007]; material: shallow marine sediment [ENVO:03000034] sea grass bed [ENVO_01000059] ...
GCCTGGCTTCAATTATGTTTACAATATCGAGAATCCAATTCGAGATGGACGAATTCACCTCGGGCAGCAACGCCATTACTCCAATCTGATTCGGGCGAAAAAACCATACGCACGACTAGAGCAAGTTCCAAGATCGAAGGAACGAGTGACGTCTAAGGTGCGGAAATCAACAACCCCGGATTCAATCACGTCGGGCCCTTTACCGGAGCAGCCATTGTCCACGCATGTGGCAACAAGAACAATTTACACGTCGTATGTGACCGAAGGCACACCCTACGTCGACGAGGTGAAACGGCTGGAAGTCTCTCTGCAACGATTTAACAAAACATATGACATTCGCTTTCGACCGAGCGCTGGAAGTTGGCAGCGTAACTGTTTCCAAAAGATTGATCACGTCATCGAAGTGATACAAGAATACCCCGACTCGGCCGTTGCGTGGCTTGACTCCGATGCCGAACTCAAGCAGGATCCGATGCTATTCGATCAGCTTGCCGACCAGCGAATTCCTTTTGCCGCCGCGATGGTGTCCAAAGGTGGGCGATTGTTCGGCGGTACGTTGTTCTTTGGCCGAGATGAACGGCGGCTCGATTTTTTGGAGGAAGTTCGCCGGCTGATTAAGTCGGATCCTCACAGGCATCGGAGCGATCAGGAGTACCTGGACGAGATCAATGAGGCGTGGCGGCGGGATCCAAAGCGCGAGTGGAACTTCGTCAAACTGCCCCCCCCGTACACCGCCATCTATTGGCGCAATGTTGCCCATCCGGTGATTCTGCATCACCAGGCGTCGCGCCGCTTCAAGCGGGGTGTGGACAACGGTGAGTATTCCGCGTCGCAAGCCGCCGGTCGGCAAAACGGCGCACGGCTGGTCAAGTTTGATCTGGGGGGCCGCGGCAGGTACGGACCGCGCACGACCGTGAACCTCGAGGAGAATTGTGACATTCATTGTGACATCCTCAAGGTGGACGAATATGTCGGGGCCGATGGATCGGTCGATGAGTTTTACTTGAACCACACCTTGAAACATGTGCCGGTTGAACGCTACTGCGAATTCCTGCGTTCCCTGAAGAGAAAGCTCAAACCCGGCGGCAAAATAACCGTGATTCAATCAGATGCTGGCGCGGCCATCGAGCAGTGGAAAACGGGCGAGTTGAGCTTTCGAGCCGTGCGTGGTGTGTTGTTCGCGCCGGCCGATCGGATCAGCAAGAACGAGCTGAATCGGCACCACCAGATGTGGACCCCCGAAGAACTGTGTAGGGACTTTCACGCGCTCGGCATGCCGGCCGAATCGTTTGACGCGGGTAGTTGGCGGTTTGATGTTACGGACGAGTTGTACCCGGACGAGTTGCATCAATATCATCGCGTGCCGATCAAAAACTTGGGGGTAGTCGCCACTCGCCTGAGCATTCCCAAGATAATTCATCAAACGTGGAAAACCGCGGACATCCCCCCCGAGGTCTTTCCACCACAGTGGGTTGATTCATGGCGCAATCTCGACGGCTACGAGTATCGACTTTGGACCGACGAGGACAATCGAAATCTGATCGCCACACATTATCCCTGGTTCTTAGACGTTTACGATGGGTACGACAAACACATTAAGCGAGTCGACGCGGCGCGTTACTTTATCCTGCATCACTTTGGTGGCGTCTATGTGGACCTCGATTTTGTCAGGTTAAAGCCGCTGGACGAATTGTTGGAGGGCAGAGACCTGGTTCTGGGCTACCAATCGCGCGGCAGCATCGCCAATGCTCTGATGGCCTGCGGCAAGGGTCATCCCCTGATGCAGGTGCTCATCGAAAACCTTGCTGAGCGCGCTGACCGGCACGTGCTCGAGGCGACCGGCCCCGCATTTCTCACGCGCTATGCCGAACGCTACACCGGCCGTGACGAGTTTCTCCCGTCGGAATTGGTCTATCCGTATGCCCATAACGACCGACGCAAAAAGACCTATGCCAAGATGAGCCTCGATGAGTCGCGCCAAGAATTTCCGAGGGCATTTGCCGTCACGCATTGGACTGGCACTTGGCTTTGAACGCATTCGTGCGCTCAAGCGTCTCCCAGCAACTCGCGGCAGCGACGCCGGAGGCCGTGTCCGGCAGAGAAGTTGTGCTCCCAACCGAAGTCCTTTAAGTGCAATCGGACGATGTGGTCGCCGCGCCGCACGGCGCAATAATTCATGAACGTATCATGAGCCGGACAAGGCAATCTGTCCGGCACGTACTTCAGCACCTCGCGTGTCCACTCCGTGTCGCCAAAGAAACACCACGAACTGATCGTGTCGTGCAGAATCCGCGAATCGGCCGGGCTAAACGGCAAATCCAGGCGGGGCTTCTCGCGCAGTCCGTCCACCGTATCGCCCCAGTCGTCCAACCGGGTAAGTGTGTCGGCTGGTTTCGTATACGACCAATTGTGGCTGATCAGTACTGGCGGTCTGCCCTCGTCATTCGGCTTGAACCAATCCAGCATGACCCAATCGGCCAGTCCTGGTGCGATGGTCTGCGGGTCCAGCTTCAAATACCACGGTGTCTTGACCTGTTCGGCCGGTATTCGTACGAGCTGGTAAGCCAATTGCTCGCGCATTGACGTATCGCGATGGACCTGAAACGATGCACATGCCAGTCGCGCGTGCTCGCTTAGTAGAGGTCGCAAGTCTTCATCACCTTCGGCGTCAAATTCTCCCGGGTGCAGCACAAGTACCGGGATGTCGCGCAGCCACGGTTTGAAACGCATCCAGGTGCGCCATGTCAGACAGAGCGCATCTTTCGTTTCCTCGTCCACCCAAGTCACGAGCGTGGTGTCGGGATAGTTTTTAAATGTCTCGCTATCGACGGGAGTCTCTTCAATCGGCGCGGGTCTCGGACGACCGTTGGCTCTTGGCGCACGTCGCTGGCCTCGTGCGCGAGCTTGTCGATCGTACATACCTTTTGTAATGATTGTCTTGGGGATGATCGACGTCGCATATTCGACCGCCTCTTCAAAGGAGGCGTGGGGAAAGACGGTCAAACCACTGTCAGGCGTGCAATTGTAAATCTCAAAACTCTCCTTCTCAAAGTAAGGCTGCAGGACTTCCAATCGTTTGTTCAAAACCCGATAGCTGTCGTTGTTCCCGCGTATCGAAGACGACGAGCGGTCTTGCGCAAACGCGTAGTTCTGCTTGCCTTGCTCCATACGAAAATCGCAGCCGAGCAAGTACACGCGCCGAAACCCTAAGTAAAACAGCAGCCGCAGCGCGATGTACATCACCGACCGCGAGCCGCGAATACCATAAGCGTCGGTTCGGTTGCCGTGATTGCCCCAATTGAACGTATCTTCGTAAAGCCATTGCTCGGCCACAAAGCTTTCATTTCGTCGATACCCGAAAACTCCGGGCATATCGCCGACCGCGTGTTTGGACGGAACGAGCTGCTCGTGCTGATCGCGCACCATGAAGCGCTTTTCCATGTGACATAGCGGTACGAACTTCAAGATACCTGGGTCATACCAGATCGCGTCGCAGAAATTACCCGGATCATCGACGCTGCACCACAATTGCGGGCGGTGAACAATGGCGGCGTTGTTCAGCGCTAACGAGACGATGCCACGGCGCTGAAGTTGCGACAAATCATGGCTGGTCAACGATGGACCGCCGCAAACCAGAAACGCTGTATGCCCGCGATACATGTCGCCCAAATAGATGTTGTGGCCGTCGCGCGTAAACAGCATCGGAGCCGGCTGTCGATATTTCCCCACGGCAAAGCCAAGGTCCTGATCTCGAGCGTGGCGCAACCGGGCGTAATCTGACTCGTCGCGCTCCTCCCCTCCCGGCACGTTCACGGGCTTCGTTTGGATTCCCAATCGGAGATACCCTTTTCGATAAATGAACCATAATGTGACCGCTTAGCGTAGAATACGAGCGGCTGCGAGGTTGGTACCGGTTTTGACGCTAAATCTCGAAGTAGCAGCGAACCCGACCTGCGACTCAGAACATGAATTGTAACAAATCGGAGCGATTGTTGCACGTAGCTGCTCGGTCCCGCAGGGCATCGAAACTGGCTTCGAAATCGAGGGGCTCCGCCATCAGCTGATCGACTTTCCACTTGATGAAATCGCCATTCGACGGTACCGGAGGTAATGCGTCACAGCATCGCAAAATGGATGAGGGTTCCCATTTTGTTCATGCCGATGCAGAAGACGCGGTCGTCATGATCAACTCAAGCTAATGATCGGCCTTGGATTTCTCGGTGCCGCATCGGTGCTCGGTGGTTTTCGAGGTTGACGCCCTTCGTCATTTTGCCGCGCGGCCGAGCAGGCCGTTTTTGCGGAGTTCGGTGAGATAGGTCTGGTCCTTTTCGCTCAGCTTGTTGATGGGAACTTGGATCGCTACGCCGCCTGCCTTTTCGAGCTTCACCGTGTCCGACGCCATACTGACAAACCGAGCGCTAACCGAAAACGTGCCGCTAGAATCACTCCAAGTTCGCATGGTCATTTTGTCTGGTTTTTGTTTTGCATTCAAATAGTCCACGTATCCAATCGTCTTTTTTAGTTTGGGCAGCATGGTGCGAATGTGTTTTGTATCTGACTTGCCACTTTTGTTTTGGTACTCTCGCGCGAGCAGTTCAAGGTCGTCGGGGGCCGTCTGCAGTGACGCCGGTAGTGGGTGATTCCCGGACGACCGCTTGTCGCGACTCCTCGCATCACACAGCGACTGCACTTCCAGCAACCACTTGTGGTAAGGGCCGCCAGTCTCGAAACCGTTAATCGAGAAATCGGGTTTGTCTTTGAAGCTCAATAGTTGCTCGAGTTTGACGCAAAGATCGTGTTTTAGGCAATCGCATTCGTCGGACTTCGTTTGGCTTTGAGCGTTTACCGGTCCGGTAATCAGCAGCATAGTACACAAGATCGCAAAAACAGTCTTCATACTGATCCTTTCAATAGTGATTTGGCAGTCTATAAATCCGCCCGTGACGCCGATTCCGCGGCTTGAGATTTCTGTTTATTCGCTCGTAGGTGACACCGAATTAGGGCCGACGACTCGCGTGCTTGGCAAGTGACTTTGCGCAACTAATCGGTTTTAATTGTGAATCCATTCGGTCGAGAATCAGTGAAGTGGCGTGATACTTGATTCTCGATTTCCCACCAAACCGATTTATGTCGGCAGAAAAGAGGGCAGAAAGGAGTTCTTGAAACGGTAGTGTATCTCAGAAAGGACAGGCATAAAGTAGGGCGATTCAATTTTCAGCCTAGCTTCTACCGTTTCTACGAGAAATGCTCGTATTTCGCGGTTTTATAGCACTTGAACCTACGGATTAGAAAAAAATGCCTGTCCTTTTACAGTCACGGCTGAAATTGCCTGGTGCCAATCTCGAAAATAATCCGCTCAAGAGAAGGAGACTGAGTGAACGAAATAAATCCTCCGTTTACTCAGTTACCTCCTGTTCAAAAACACGACGTGGATCAAGAAGTTATTTTTGACTCAACTCTTAGCTTAGGGCGTCGCTGCTGGGTTTTCTAATTCCGCCAGGATTCCGCGGAGGTGGGCATTGCTGATGTCCATTTTGCCGGCGATCGCATTCAGCAATTGAAGTTCCGATTCGTCGACATGACCATCGGCCTGGGCAATTTGATAGGCGGCCGTTATCACCATCTCTTTGCCTTTGTCATTCAGTCCGCCAGACAGCTGAGAAATTAATTCAACGGCTCCGGATCCCTGTTGCTCGATCACCGTGATCTCTTCGCGCAAATCCTGCTCGGTGACCTCGACGCCAGATAGGTCCTGGTAAGTTGCCTGAAGTTCCTTGACTTCCTCATCATCGATCACCCCGTCGGCCAACAGCATCGCGATCATGACTTGCTTCATGGCAACCATAAACAATGCCTCGACTGACCGGTCGGATTCTGCGGGATCAAAGGTCAGGATGTCGACATGATAGGTGCCTTGGCACGCGGCGCACTCGATGTACTCGCCGATGTTGTCGAGCGGTATGACCGGAATGAAGTAAAGTGTGAAAAAACGCCGGACGTTTTTGTGGTTGTAGTTGCTACCGTCGCCACAATTTGGGCAGTGGAATTGTCCTGTCTTTGGTCGTCGTAACGCCACGTGTACCGAAAATGATAAAGAAGACCATGAGAGCACCATGCATTGATATAAACGATTCAGGATGCCTTGGAGGCGCAAGCTATACATCGATCTCGCTGCGGACTGATATCGGTAATCATGTCGCCTCGACGTCCTAATTGCAAGTTTCTTGCCCCAGTCGAGAAGCCCGGCTTTTGAGCTTTAGACTGCGCTAGTAGTATTGAATTTCAGCAAATGTCAAAAGCCGGGCTTCTTCCCCAACGGATTCTCGCATGATGTGCAATGGGGTTACGTGCCCTTTTGTACTCGCAGCGCGCGGCGAACAAGAGTGCGAGCGGTTTCGTATTGCCTCGAGGTGTTAAGCGAAAGCCAGCGAGAGACCGGGTAGCTGCCAGCCCACTGAAAAACTCCGACATCGAGCAGCTGGTGATCGCTAAGTGAATCAATGGTGGGAATGACTCGCTCGTATCCCTGCTGTAATCTCACGCGGATCGATCGATAAGACTCGCGTCGTGACCGTCTGACAATGTCTGCGTTGAGTCGCGGTGTTTCTTTCCACCGGTAACCATCGGCGGGCGTCACTGGATTCTCGCCTCGCATGCCTGCCTCGACCCAGTCAATTACCTTTTCAGTCCACCAGACGCGGACGGCCAACAGGTCTTTAATACTCCAATCGTCGACACAGTGTAGACTCCCCACTTTTGGACCAGCCGTCTCCAACTCTTTACGCAACTTCTCAAAATTCGTTTGGACCAGGTCCAGCAGTTCCTGTCGCGTCTTTGGTATGGGCATCGCGTCGAACAAATCTGCGCAAAAACATCATTGTGTTTCATTCAAGCGCCTTGACAACCACCGTCGTAATATCGTCTTTTTGTGGCGCGCCCTGCGCGAACTCACGCACGTCGTCATAAAGCGTACAAATGATTTCACTTGCCGGCCTGACGCGATTTGACTTTATGACGTCGAACATTTTTTGTCTTCCAAAGACTTCATCATCGGGGCGCAACGATTCCTCGATTCCGTCGGTCGGCAAGAACAAAATGTCCCCAGGATTCAGGCTAACCGCCGGTGACGTTTCAATCGCGGCATCGTCCAGCACACCCAAAGGCACGCCCGTCGATTCAAGCGTGTGTATGTTACCGTCGTAATCCAGTCGATAACCTTGCTGGCCGGCACTGGCGTAGACGAACGAGCGTGTAGCCGGGTCCAGGCGTGCCAAAAACAGGGTTACGAAACGCTCTTGACCGCTTTGGGCGAACAACAATCGATTCGCTTGGGTTAATATTTCGCCCGGTTCAAAATAGATTTCGGCCAATGCGCGCAAATAAGCTTGAGTTTCAGCCATCAACATGGCCGGCCCCAAACCATGGCCGCTGACGTCGGCAACCACAACGCCCACGTGATTGTGTCGCATCGAAATGAAGTCAAAGTAGTCGCCACTGACGGATTCGGCTGGAAAGACCTTTCCGGCCATGTCCAAGCCGACAAACTGGGGCACTTCTGACGGAAACAAGTTTTGTTGCACTTTTCGGGCGACTGAGATCGATGCCCGATCTGCCGCGACCTGTTTTTCGTTCGTGATGTCTTGACCGGCCGCAATAAAGTGTGTCACGTCCCCGGATTCATCCTTGACACTCGTAATGGTCAGTCGCTGGGGAAAAATGTGACCGTCTTTTCGCTTATTCCAAATCTCGCCTTCCCAATAACTTTGCTGGCGAATTGCGTTCCACATCTGCGCATAGAATTCCTCTTCGTGTCGTCCCGATTTGAGGATATTGGGTGTCTTTCCGATAACTTCCGCAGCAGTGTATCCAGTTAACTTCGTAAAGCTATCGTTAACTCGCAAAATTCTTCCGTCACGATCCGTGATCAATATACTATCGTGAGCTTCGAATGAAACAGCGGCGAGGTTGAGATCTTGTTCAGCTTGTTTGAGCGCTTTGTTTGATTCCTCCAATTCTCTTGTTTTTTCGTCAACACGCTGTTGAAGCCACTCGTTTACTTGCTTTTGCCAGCGCTGCGTTTGGTCGTGCTCGATGGCTACGGCTGCTACGCGCGCAGCAATTTCGATCACTCGAAGTTCCACGGGCACCGGCTCGCGCGGCTCGCGATAATAGATTGCGAATGTACCGAGCACGTTTCCCTTTAGCGAAATGATCGGTTCCGACCAACAGGCGCGCAAGTTAGCTTGTTCAGCCAAATCCCGAAAACTAGCCCAGTTTGGGTGGCCCATTACATCGCCGGCGATGACTCGTTGTCCGCTATAGGCCGCCGCTCCACAAGATCCAATCGTTGGCCCTATTTTGACACCTTCGATCGCATCGTTGTAGAAACTTGGAAGGCTCGGCGCGGCACCGAGATATAAACGGTTGCTTTTTTGATCGAGCAGCAAAACCGAGCAAGCCATCCCGGCCAAAATGCCTTCGATAATTCTCACCAACTTTTCCAGCGATTCCCCAAGCGGGACTCCAAGTGCGATATTCTCTAAGACTTGGCAACGTCCCGTTTCACACATCTCCAACTGTTTTCGTTCCGAGATGTCAGTAATGGTTGCACGTAATACCTGTCGGCCTTTCCATGGCATGCGGACCAGTCGAACTTCACAGGGAAATCGCTCGCCCCGCGCATTGCAATGCCACCAGTCAAAAACTGGGGCACCACCGTTGATCGCCTCCACAATCTTCTTTTCACCGAATGCGCGCGAGTCACCAACGGGTTGTTCCGGCGGGCTCAGGTCAAACGGTCCTACTTTCAGCAGTTCATCTTGCAACATACCGAACATACGTTCGGCGTTGGGGTTTGCGTCAATGAAACGACCGGATTGGGCATCAAACATGACAATCGCTTCAGGAGCAAATTCAATCAGCCTGCGTATCCGTTGCTTGGCCTCTGCGTGTTCGTTTTGCTCACTGTGCAACGCGGTTTCTAGTGCGCTAATCCTGTCTCGCAATAATTGCGTGCGCGGCACGCAGCTTGTATCCATCTGTGTGTCCATCATGATCCCTTCCTCTTCCATCAAGATCGCCGGCAGATGTGATTGCTGGTTGGGCTCATGCTCAACCTTGGTTCCGCCGATCTGTTTTGCCTTGGCTTGGCTCGTGTCGCGCGCTTATCGTTTTCCGTCCGTCTTGTTCCGCCTCTCGTTCCGCCGATCAGCGAGCAATCAAAGCCACGACCAAATCGAGCCAAGTTCGTGCAACACAAACTGTTTTGCTACGTACTAATAATCGCAGAAACGAAGACAGCGTTTGGGGAAGCCGTGGGGAAGCGCTGTCGCGAGGGTGTTTTTAGCTGCCTAGTGCAGCGTCAACATTAAAATTTAGGGTAGTGGACGAGGTCACGAGTCCTTTCGTGCCGGAATCGCTGGGACTCGTAGCCTCGTCCACTACCATCAATCCTAAAATCAAAGTTTGACAAACCACTAGCCTGTCCCTTCAATTGCCTTAAATTACCCTCTTCATACAGGCTTAAAGCGCTGGGAACGCAGGCGAATGAACGACCCCAGCAATCGTCGTTTCCTTCGAGTGCGCGTCGGGCTTCGATCCGACTAAGAATCCAGGTCTTCGCTTGGCGGGATCGCCTAAACCTAATAGTCAGGTCGCTCGATCGTTGATTTGGTTGGTCTTTTTCGCGAAATTTCTGACGAGAATTGTCGTCCTGACTTGAGTTTTCTCCCTGCGCTGGTAGCTCGGAAAAAGATAGAATTACCCTGGCTCGTGAACAGACATGCTGTTTCCTTGCTCGCCAATTTTCTCGTATATTGTGATCGACGACCCAAACATGTTGGATAGGACCCATGAAATTCAACAATATTCTCGAAGCCGTCGGACGGACGCCGCTGATTCGACTAAACAGAATCAATCAAGGTCTAAAACCCGCGATTTATATTAAGGCTGAGTTCCTTAATCCCGGTGGAAGTGTCAAAGATCGAATTGCGATCAACATGATCGACCAGGCCGAAAAACGCGGCGACCTGAAACCGGGTGGTACAATTATCGAAGGGACCAGCGGCAACACCGGCATGGGACTCGCGTTGGTGGCTTCGGTGCGCGGCTACAAAATGATCTTTACGATTACCGATAAACAGTCGCAAGAGAAAGTCAATTTATTGAAATCATTTGGTGCCGAAGTGATCGTTTGCCCAACGGCGGTCGAGCCCGATGATCCGCGATCCTATTATTCAATCGCCCGGAAATTGGCCGATGAGATTCCCAACTCGTTCTATCCGAACCAGTATGACAACGCCGATAATACAGCAACACATTACGCCACGACAGGACCGGAAATTTGGAATGACACCGACGGCAAGATTACTCATTTCGTTTGCGGCATGGGAACCGGTGGCACGATTTCCGGGACGGGACGTTACCTCAAGGAACAAAACCCCGAGATCAAGGTCATCGGTGTAGACCCGGTAGGTTCGCTCTACTACGAGTTCTTTCATGAGGGCACCGTGGGCAAGGCGGAGCCTTATGTCGTCGAGGGGATCGGCGAAGACATCTTTCCGTCCACGATGCATTTCGACGTGTTGGATGACTGTTACCAGGTAACCGATCGCGATTGCTTTTTAGTCGCACGACGACTCGCCAGACAGGAAGGGATATTCTCCGGTGGTTCAGCGGGCGCGGCGATTTGGGGCGGTCTCGAAGCGGCTCGTGAATTAAGCGAAGACGATTTGATGGTGATTCTGATTCCGGATACGGGACGACAATACCTGAGCAAAGTTTTCAACGACGAATGGATGCGCGACAATCAATACCTTGGCCCCGCGATCAAAGTCAGTGCCGGCGAATGCGTTCGCACAAAGTCGCGATTCCAGCAGCTGCATTTTGTGCAGCCCAACGATAACGCCCATGACGCAATGACCAAAATGGAAGAACTGGATATATCGCAGATGCCGGTATTCGAAGACGGAAAGCCGATGGGTTCCATCACCGAAGACAAGCTGGTGACGCTTGTATTGCAAGGTTACGACTTGAAACATACCAAGGTCCATGATGTGATGGAGCCGTCATTCCCGATTGTTGAACCTGATACGGTAATCGATCAGATTCGAGGGCTACTCCGCGGTGACACGCCCGCGGTTTTTGTCAGGATGAACGATCAATCTTTGGAGATCATAACCAAGTACGATGTGGTACATACGATCGCCAGCATTGAATCGGGTGAGGTCCCGGCCGGCGCTTAATAAAACTTGTGGCGTTCCGTAATTTTGCATCGAAGACGCCAGCGACCCGATCAACCTCGACCAAGCCATTGAATCCAGCGCCGATTCGAGCGCCTCCCAAGCAGTGGCGGGATAGGTTGAGCCAAAAAAAAGCCGCGCGGCGATCTATTACGAATGCCACGCGACTAGTACTAGTTTCCAATCGATAGAATCTCAAGATTCCGCTAGTTCGGTTCGAACAGTTTGCCGCGGAATTGTTGTTGAGAGAGGTAACAACCTGTGAAGAAATCCCAGGGATTCACTTCGCAGCGCCCGTCGATAATCCCTGTGGCTTCCGGATCGGCACCAACCGGGACCGGGAATCCCGGATTGATGTAGCCGTCTCGGTTCAGGTCCTGTAGTTGGCGAACACTGCCGTCGGCGTACAGCATATTCACTCGACCGGCATGTAATGCGTACCAGTCACGAGTGTCTTGCAATACGAGTGGGATACTCGGATCTCCAGACCAGGTACTTTGATTCGCTTCCGTTACGATTTCACCTTCGACTGGCAGGTCAATTGGCAACATCCATCTGACGGGTGTTCCGGTTGGGACGGTAACAATTTTGCCAAAGGAGGGATCGTAGTAGCTTGGCCCGTCGCAAAACGATTCAGCCAACGGAATGCCTCGTGTATAGGTGCTGTCGATTCCGGGCCAGTCGGGCGGTGCGCCTTGTCCAAGTGTCGCTTCGTCCGTATCGCCCTTGTCACCGTCACCCAACAACGGAATCGCAGAACTCGGTACGACCGCGCCTTCGACCTGACGTTGCTTCAACGGTCCAGATGTATTCAAGAAATCCTTGAGACCACCCACAGTAACGCCGTCGGTTGTTCCCGGTGACGAGCGAACCATAAACCAACTCGAGGCATAATTCGTATTGTGGCCAGTGTTCAACAAGTTTTCGACAACCCAGTCAACTCGCTCTTGGCTGTAGGGCTCCATCGCTCCCAAAATGGCCGACGAACCAATTCCAATTCGATCCGGCGGGGTCTTGCTGCCGTCTGACGTATTTCCACCCAGCAGATCATTTAATTTTTCGATCGAAATGCATTCGTTGCTTGGGCAAAGCAGACTACCAGCTCGCGTATCCTGGGCGATTGCGTCAGCCACCCACGAAAACAACTCAACAGAACCATCCCGCTTCGAATCGAAGGCTCCGGTACACATCCAATTGTTTCTGGATGTATTTGCATGTGCATGCAATGCCAATCCAATTTGGCGCAGGTTATTTTTGCACACTGTTGATCGAGCTTGGGCTCGAATCGCATTGACTGCCGGGAACAAAATCGCCAGCAGGATGCCGATGATGGCGATCACCACTAGCAGCTCGATTAACGTAAATCCTCGTTTTCTCATTAACGATCTCCAAATAAAATAGAAGCGATAACAGGTAAACGCACTCGCAGGAAAAGGAGATCATTCAGACAAGCGATCGGCTTCCTAACGATCAAATGGCGCGGTTCATGGCGGTATGCTCATCAGCAGCAGATCCCAACTGTAGAACTCCGATTCCTGTCGAGTTCAACCGCGTGACAATCTATCCGCAGATTGTTAAGACAAAGTCAGCGATTATTGAGTAACCAGTTTATTTTTCGTTTGCATTTGATAACCAAATCTTCACACGATCTAATGCTTAATAATTCGAACTCTTCACAAATCACAAATACTCAATGAATTTTCAAGTAAATCAAATCTTATGAAATCAAAACTTGACCTGATCAGCTGCATTCTTGCATTCATATTCGCCACCGCGACGCCACTAAAAATCGGTCTGGTCGCGCAGCAGGCAGGCCAGAGTAATGCGGACAATACCTTGGAAGTGCTGTTAGGAAGACAGGATGCTAGATCGCTTGCAGCGCGCGCCTTGTCCGACGGCGATGCTCGGCGCGGCGCGATGCTGTATTACAATCCTGAACTAACCTGCGTTAAATGCCACGAATCCGGGCCGGAAACAACCAGGCTGGGGCCGTCCATTGTAGAAATCAATAAAGAGGCGACACCGGAATACCTGGTTCAGTCGTTGCTCGACCCATCAAAAGACTTCACGGAGGGATTTCAATCGCAATCGGTGCTTACCAGTGACGGGCAGATGTTCACCGGTTTGGTTGCCGAGACCAGCGATAGCCAACTCACGTTGGTCGATCCCGCGCAAGATGGCAAACAGATTGTCATCGATACCGACGACATCGAGGACCAAAAACCACACAAGGTATCGGCCATGCCCCAGGGGCTGGTCAATACGCTTGGGGACGAGCAACAGTTTCTCGATTTGGTCCGCTACCTGATCGAAGTCAAACGCGGCGGGACCAAAACCGTGCTCGAACTTCGGCCCCCGGATTCCTTTTTTGCAATCGCACCATTACCCGAATATGAATCGGACATCGATCACGCTGGCATGATCCGAGCATTGAACCAAGAAAGCCTTGATCGCGGACGAGAGGTTTACCTTCGGTATTGCGCGCGATGTCACGGCACGAAAGAGCAGGAGGGTACGATGCCTTCGGCCCTGCGTTTTGCCGAAGGCAAGTTCAAAAATGGCACCGATCCGCACAGCATGTATCAAACCCTGACGCACGGCTACGGGCTCATGGTACCGCAGCGATGGATGGTGCCAAAGCAGAAGTACGATGTGATTCACTACATCCAGAGTGAATTCGTCGACAAATGGAATCCAGGGCAACGGCATCAATTGACCGACGAATATCTAACGCAACTGCCCGCTGGGTCTCAGCAAGGTCCCGAACCGGTGGAGCGTACTCCCTGGTCGGATATGGACTATGGTCCAAGCTTGATCAACACCTACGAAGTGGGCGACGACGGTTCAAATATCGCTTACAAAGGTATTGCGATTCGGTTGGACTCCGGGCCCGGAGGCGTATCGCAAGGCCGGCAGTGGATGTTGTACGACCACGACACGATGCGAGTCGCAGCGGCATGGTCCGGAACCGGATTCATCGATTGGAATGGCATCCATTTCAACGATCTACACCAGGTCCACCCGAGAATCGTTGGAAAGGTTCATTTTGAAAATCCGACGGGGCCTGGATGGGCGGATCCGAATTCGGGTTCTTTTGTTGACGACCAGCGCGTGATCGGTCGCGATGGTCGCAGGTACGGTCCGTTGCCACAACCTTGGTGCAAATACCGGGGCCTCTATCATTTCGAAAACCGAACCGTTCTGAATTACACCGTTGGAGACACGGAAATACTGGAAACACCTTCGTTGGACTTTGTCGACGACCAGGCGATTTTCATTCGCACTTTGAATATTGGGCCGCGTAAAAAGCCTCTTCACATCAAACTCGCGACGCTCGATGGAATGGTGCGACAAACCGCTGAAGTTCCTGAGAACGCGATTTGCTTTGGTAATGAAAAACCGGTAACCAAGACGACTCGCCCGTCCTTTGATGGCACCAGTTACCTGGTCGCCGAGAAAACTCTTCCGTGGAAAAGCGACATGACGATCGTCGCCCGGATCAAAACAGGCGAGGGCGGCACGATTATTTGCCAGACTTCAGACCAATCCTCATGGGTTCCCGGAGGGAAATCTTTGTTTGTTCGCGGAGGCCGACTCGTGTTCGATATCGGCTGGGTCGGCGCTGTTATATCAAAACGCCGTGTCGACGATGACCGATGGCACACGGTTGCCTTGACTTGGCAGCCCGATCACCAGCGGATCAAACTTTTCATTGACGGTCGTCTTGATCGAACCGGTGAATTGGAGTTCGGCAATGAATATGAAAACCCGGTCGTGAGAATTGGCTACACGGCTGAAGATTTTCCGGGACCTCAATCATTTTTCGACGGAGAGATGTCAAATTTGGTGGCGTGGGGGCGTTTGCTCAGTGAAAACGAAATTCGCGATCTAGAATTTGATGATGGCAAACCCATAGCAAATAATCGTCAGCTGATTGGCGATTGGATTTTTGGGAACGCGACCAACGAAGAAACAAACGCGGTTAAAGATCGCTCGAGCTCAAAAAACAATGCCCAGTGGCATGCCGGTACTTCAGCAGCTTCAAGCCGCGCATACAACTACTGGGCTCTAACGAACGGTTTGTCCGAACCGCAGTGGGAAATCATTGATGATGCCGTTTGCCTCAGCATTCCCGCCGGCCAAAAGCCTCTGAATATTGAACTGTTATCGGGGTCGACAGCTACCCCTGATGCGCTGGCAATCATCGATCAGCTTCGCAATCGAACCGGCAGCCAAGTCGCCAACCTTTCCGCGTTTACTCGCGGTGGCCAGCGGCGGTATCCGGAAAGCCTAACCACCGAGCTGGTACGCGGGAATGACTCTGGTCCATTTGCCGTAGATGTTCTGCGGCGCCCTGAAGACAATCCTTGGGCTTGTCGGCTGCGGTTGACAGGTCTGGATTTTTTTGAGGGAGGCGATCGAGCTGCCGTTTGCGCCTGGGACGGAAGTGTGTGGTCAGTAAACGGATTTTTGAGTGAGCAACAGTTACGCTGGCAACGAATCGCTTGCGGGTTATTTCAACCGCTGGGTTTGAAAATCGTTGACGGAACAATCTATGTTACTTGCCGAGACCAAATCGTTGCTTTGGAAGATTTCAACGGGGACGGCGAAACTGATTACTATCGGTGTTTCAACAGCGATCACCAAGTGACCGAACACTTCCACGAATTCGCGATGGGATTGCAAACGGACGACCAAGGCAACTTTTACTACGCGAAATCCGCGCGGCACGCCAAGAAACCGCTTGTACCGCACCACGGGACTTTGCTCAAAGTCAGCGCGGATGGAACGCAAACCGAGATCGTTGCTGTCGGCTTCCGCGCCGCCAACGGTGTTTGCATCAACTCGGACGGGTCGTTTTTCGTTACCGATCAGGAAGGACACTGGAATCCCAAGAACCGAATCAATTGGGTCCAGCCAAGTGGGTTTTACGGAAACATGTGGGGCTACCATGATTACACCGATTCGTCTGACGGTGCGATGAATCAACCTTTGTGCTGGATCACGAATGAATTTGATCGTTCACCGGGCGAATTGATGTGGGTCCCAAACAATTATTGGGGGCCGTTGGGCGGAGCGCTGCTGAATCTTTCATACGGGATGGGACAAATTTTTGTGGTGCCTCATGAATCCGTCGATCTCGACGGCCAAGCGCAGCTGCAGGGTGGAATGTGCGCGCTGCCGATCCCGCTGTTTCCAACCGGTGTCATGCGAGGACGATTTAATTCTGTCGACCGGCAGTTGTATTGTTGTGGAATGTATGCGTGGGCAGGTAACCAGCAGAAACCCGGCGGCATTTATCGAGTGCGATATACCGGCAAGCCAGTCCATCTACCGCTCGGCCTATCAGCAACGAAAAACTCTTTGAAAATCAAGCTGTCAGGGAAACTCGATCGCGAGTCAGCCGAAAATCCGCAGCGATACTCAATCAAGACATGGGACATACGTCGTAGTGCCAATTATGGGTCCCCGCATATTGACGAGCGCGAGCTTCAAATCACGGCCGCAAGACTGCTGAGCGAGGATCAGACAATTGAACTTGTGATTCCTGACCTGGCACCCACCCGTTGTATGGAAATCAAGTACTCGTTGAAAACCAAGTCCGGTCGAGAAATCAACAGTACGATTCATAGCACAATTCATGCGCTGTTAAGATAGTCCTCCTGTTGGGTGTTGCGATCCGGACAATCCAGCTAACTCATACACTATGCGTCGTGAACCGTTGGGGTTACTGAAATCCAGTCGGCCTTAATTTGAAACGGCGTTCCATCAGGATTAGTATGAGTTTCTCCTGAAATACTTGCACCAAGAAGAGGCATCCAATGATCTGCAGGTCCGCTGCCGTAGCGCTTTTATTCGTATTCGCAACGGGGATAATCACCAGCACAAGCCTGGGCCAAATCAACGTTTTTTTGGATTACACCAATTTCGAAACACGGCTCAGTGAAGCGACCGCGAGTGCCGGTGTCGCCAGCTTCAACGCCAGCGAGGTCGCCACGATCAAGAGTAATGTTAAGTCGTTACTCGTCCAAACCTATACCGGTTACGCGATCACATTCACTGAAACCAATCCGGGAGGCAACTTCGAGTCGCTCGTGTTTGGTGTGACCGGCGGCGGATTTGGGTTGGCAGATCGCCTGGATTTCCGCAATCAATTCGCAAACGACGTTGGCCGGGTATTCACCGGCAACTTTGGTACGTTTATCGAGTCGTTTGACCCACGCGCAACTCAGATTACCGAACTTAGCACATCACTCGCGGGAACCGCAGCTCACGAACTGGGACATAACATTGGTCTGGAGCACCGCGACCCTTACGGAATTTCTACACTTGGCCCAGCAAACAGCAGTGGAGGAAATACGACCAGCGGATTGCAGAACTTGCATGTCATGGCCACTGGAAGTACCGGGTTATCGGAAAGCCAACGAGAAGTTCCACGAACGATCTCTGATTTGAGTCACGTTAAACTCGAATTTGCCAACGGCGTAAATCCGAACACGTTATCGACCACTCTTGAACAAGCCAACCCTCACAACACCGGCGCCACCGCGCAGAATATCACGCTGCAGGACTTGAACGTCGGACTTTCGGGATACACCCAAGCGGCGGTTATCGAAGGCTCCACGGTCAGCGGCGAAAACGATATTTACAGTCTCGATCTGGTGGCGGGCCAGTTTATGAACTTGCAAATCATGAGCGATTACCTGTTCAGCAACGATGTCGATACGCGGCTGCGCATCTATGATCCTGTGCAGTCATTATTGGTTGATGCGGACGACACGAGTTACAACGCGACGTCCGTCAACATGGGTGGAAGCAACTATTCAAATGATGCGTCGATTTACAATTTCCTGGCTGAAACAAGCGGAACCTACTTCATCAATCTGTCTCCGATCACCGAACCAGACACCGGTTCCTATGAGTTGTTGATCGCCACCACCGCCATTCCGGAACCAGGCAGTATCTTCGTTATCTTGGCTGCGACGAGCGCATTGACGTTGACAAGACGAAGAACACGTTTTCACGCCCCCCGTTTGCGCTAGGCCTAAGACTTATAACAACAGTCGTGATTGGAATTCCAGGTACTAGGGGCAATACCCTTCCATTTCTACGGCAGGTTGCGATCGGTATCCGCTCCATCTTAACTGCTAAACCGGTTCGATTTGGACATATTTAGATAGTTCCATGGTTGATACGATTTACCAGCGAATTCCTATTAAACCACTTCGTCCGAGAGCATCTTCATGGTAGCTTGTTACCCTGCATTTTAGTCGCCCAAGCGAATTCGTACGGCCCGCGAATTCAAAATCGTTAGGATTGCATTCATGAATGGATTCGGCTTAAGGATTAAACCGCGCCGTTGGGATTGCGTTTACAATGTCAGAAATCGAAGCCAAGTTTCTCGTTGAGGACCAGGCTCAGGCGGCGCGATTGTTCAACTTTCTGCAATCTTATGAGTTGGATCTGCAATCCCTTCCCACGGTCGACATCACCGATCGATATCTGGATACGCATGATTGGCGGGTCTTTCGCGCGGGCTGGGCTTATCGCTGGCGTGACGCTTCGGGCAAACGAAAGATCGGTCTAAAATCGTTGGCCATGGCGGAAGGCGCGATTCAAAAGCGCGACGAGGTTGAGCAGAAGGTTTCGAGATTTCCCGGCAACGGAAATCGCATTGGAGAAGGCCCGGTTGCGCGCGAACTGAAAAAATTGGGTGATGAGAAACTTCACGAACTGTTTCGGATTCAAAACTGCCGGCGACTTTTCAATATTCGTACACCTCAAGGCGCAGTAATCGAAGTGGCAATGGATCACGCCAAGATTAGTTCGCACCATTCGACAAATGCCGGTGCCGGTCAGCTTGAATTCGACGAAGTGGAACTGGAACTCAAGCAGGGAGGCGAGCAAGCGCTTCGCGAATTAGTCGGGGCGATCCAAGAACTGGACGGTTTGCTTCCGTCGCGTATGAGCAAGTTTGAGCGTGGATTGCAGGCGGCCCGTTTGTATCCGCCACTATTGTCGCGTCCCGAGACTCGACATTTCAAGGAGTCCAAGTATTTGAAAGCGCTGCGCAAACGCTCGATCAAAAAAAGTGATCCGATTCTCGATTTAGTCTACCGTTATATGACGGAACAATTCCGCGAAATGCTAGGGCAAGAGCCGCGAGCATGGGAAGGGCTTGATCCGGAAGGTGTGCATCAGATGCGCGTGGCGACTCGGCGAATCCGCGCGGCGCTACGTGCCTTGGGAAAAGTACTGCCGCGGAAGTCAACGCGAAAACTTGGCAAAGAGTTTAAATGGATTGCTGCCGTCTTGGGTGATGTTCGCGATTTGGATGTTTATCGAGAAAATTTAAACGGTTACGCTGCCGAAATTCCTGACGAGGAAAAGTCGCTGTTGGTCGACTACCGACAACACTTGGCAGAGAACTGGCAACGCGCGAGGCAGCAACTCGTTCGAAGTTTGAGTAGCGAGCGGTACAAGCAATTGACTGAATATTTCGCTGAGGTCCTACGCAAAGGACCGCCAAAATCGACGAAAAGTCGGGTCGGCATGATTTGTATAGCCGATGTGGCTCAGGAAATCATTGGTAAAAGTTATCGTCGTGTCATTTCGGACGGCCGACGGATTCGGGCCGACTCTCGCGATGAAGAACTGCATGCACTTCGTATCGACTGCAAACGATTGCGTTATCTGTTCGAATTCTTTTACCCTTTTTATGGCCGCGACTTAAATCGACCCATCAAGCGATTGAAACGGCTGCAGGATCTGCTCGGTGAATTTCAGGACGCCTGTCTGGCAACTCAAAAGCTGCGAAGTTACGC
>CAJHZH010000173.1_pt1 | contig 19796 bp, 17 predicted proteins | sample 9198951 | NCBI WGS metagenome assembly CAJHZH01 (sample SAMEA7708381, study PRJEB35096) | sediment metagenome | biome: marine neritic benthic zone biome [ENVO:01000025]; feature: sediment [ENVO:00002007]; material: shallow marine sediment [ENVO:03000034] sea grass bed [ENVO_01000059] ...
GCCAACGCGAACTTACTTGTAGAATAAGGCGCCAAAAATGGCCAAGCGGTTTTGCAGGATAGCGATCCAATATTTACGACGTGCCCCGATGTTTTCTCGATCGCATCAATTGCCGCGACGGTGCAATTCACCGCTGTAATAAAATTGATATCCATAAATTTGCGATAGATATCGGGTGTTGTTTCCAACAACTTGATGCGGACTGATTGACCGACATTGTTGATCAACGCATCAAGCCGTCCAAATTGGTCCAGTATCTGATCAATGGCTGCCCGGGCCTGATTTTCGTTCGTGACGTCGGCGGAGACCGTCGACACGGAAAACTCTCCAAGAGATTTAACTGCTGCTGCCAGTCGTTCTGAATTACGCGCCAGCAACACGACCTGTGCCCCCCGTTCGGCAAAGGCTCGGGCGATGGCAAGCCCGAGGCCGGCTGATCCTCCGGTGATGGCTACGACTTTTTGTGTCCAGCGACTCATGAGCAAAAGAACGGTAACGACTAGCCAGCGTATTGTTGATTGGATTTCAACTGCATGCTACGAAATGCATTCAGTATTGAGTTTTGGGCAAACCAACTAAAGTTTGCTGTTTCGATTGACGATGGCGATTGTATCAAAAGGGGGAAATGCGAAAACCTAACGCCTGCCATGCGCTGTGACTGAAAAAGGACATGCCAAATGAACTTTCGCGGCTTGAACTACTATTCGGCTAATTGCTCCACACAGCTCGCGATCGCAATCGCCCTATTTGCAACCGCCATTTCCTTAAGTGGCTGCGCGATTAACGGCGCATCAATGAATCCTTTGGGCAAATTTCTCCCATCTAAAAACAAGCCAGAAATGACTGCTGATACCCCGACGTACAAAGTCATTTTTCAAGGCAAGCCCGGTGGCCAGCCGAAAGTCTTTACCGGTCACCTAACCGAGCCGATCACCGTTCAACAAGCGCTTGAAGAATCTGGCGCGACCAAAAAGTATCGAAATATGCTGATCGATCTGGCGCGGCGTACGCCTCAAAGCAGTGAAATCCTCCGCCTGCCAATTACTTATCAGCCGGGAGAGGGGCATGTGCTTGAACAACAAAACTATTCGATTCTTCCCGGAGACGAGATTCTCATTCGCCGAGGCTCAAAAGGCCCAATTGATGCGATGTTGCGTTCCATCGGCGGAGCCAACGGGAAACGCTAAAGCGATGATCAATTCGGTGTAGCGCTTTTTGTAATCCCGACAGTCCACTGGCAGGGAAGGCGTTAGGGCCCTGCCGCCTCTACAGTTATGTGAGCCACCGGACCTATTCTTTTTTTGCCGAATTCTCATCAGCAATCGGTTGGGCGCCACTTGACTGACGCAGCTGCTGGCCGCCAATTTGAATCCATAAATTCAAGTGCAACCTGTTAACAGGCATGACACGGAGGTTTTCTACCGGATTGTCGGTAGAATGGTAAACTTGGATGATCAAAACTTTTCTCCCCATGTAACATTCCTTATTCCTAAACCTGAATCACCCGGCTATGAATCGCCATCAGTTCGAATTCGTTGCACGCAAATTCCGTGCGGGAAAAATTAGTTTGAAAGATTTTTGTGATCAGGTTTTCGAAACTAGCCCCGCCGATCATTCGCCGCAATCCGAGAGCGGCGGTAATGAATGTGTATTGCCGAGAATTCCACAACGATCCAGAGAATCTCACAAAGGCGATTATGGCCGCCTGCTGATTGTGGCGGGTTCGGCGGGCATGGCTGGTGCCGCGGCGATGTCGGCCCAGGCGGCCCTGCGCGCGGGGGCTGGATTGGTAACCGTAGCGACCGCGAAGACCTGTCAACAACTGGTTGCCGGATTTCACCCATCCGTAATGACGGTCGGATTGCCAGACGATGGCGATGGTAGAATCAGCATCGACTCGTTGGATCATCTTATGGAACTCGTACCAAAATCGGATTGCATAGCGATCGGTCCGGGGTTGGGCCAGAGTTCCGCACTGGCTAGTTTGCTAAAAGACTTGTTTGCGAACGATCGGTTGCCGTGTGTGATTGATGCAGACGGTTTGAACAACCTAGGAAGCGAGATTCGAGAACTTGTCACTTCTGCGCCCAGGTTGCTGACGCCCCACCCTGGCGAGTTGCAGAGATTGACCAAATCAACGATCAAGGATCGAGAAATGCTGGAAAAGGCTGCGATCCAACTTGCTAAGCAGACAAAATCGATCATTGTGTTGAAAGGATATCGCACCTTGATCACGGACGGAATCAAATCTCATCACAACCGTACTGGCAATCCCGGCATGGCGACCGCCGGCAGCGGCGACGTGCTGACGGGAATCATTGCAGCGCTGGTATGTGTTGGTCTTACGCAGTGGGATGCCGGCGTGTTAGGTTGTCATTTACACGGCCTGGCTGGTGACCTTGTCGCCAGTAGGCACAACGAGACTTCGCTGATCGCGACTGATTTGATCGACGCCATTCCGGATGCCATTACAGCCTGTCAACCGAGCTGATGACAAAAAAAACGCGTTATGAATTCGATGTGATTGTTGTCGGTGCCGGACACGCCGGGACGGAAGCCGCTTGCGCTGCGGCTCGTTTGGGTGCCAAAACCGCGCTGCTAACAACCAATTTGGATACGGTTGGGCAAATGAGTTGTAATCCGGCCATCGGCGGAGTTGCCAAGGGTCATTTGGTCCGCGAAATCGATGCGTTGGGCGGAATCATGGGCCAGGCCATAGACGAGACGGGTATCCAATTCCGTATGCTCAACATGCGCAAGGGGCCAGCGATGCACAGTCCTCGAGCGCAAGCCGACAAGAAAGCTTATCAACAATGGATTAAACATGCCGTCGAAAAACAACGGAATCTGTCATTGCGGCAAGAAATGGTCCACGATATTTTGACAGAAGAAAACAACGGTGATACACGAGTTATTGGAGTTTCGGTCAGCGGCGATGCCGATTATCTCGCGCCGGCCGTGATTTTGACTACAGGTACTTTTTTGCAGGCAATCATGCACACCGGCGAAGCGAAAACCGCCGGTGGCCGCGCGGGTGAAGGAACAACCAAGGGAATCAGTGGAGCGCTGAGCCGGCTGGGGTTTCGTTTAGAGCGCTTCAAAACGGGAACACCACCCAGGCTCAACGGGCGAACGATCGACTTCGATCAGACCGAGATTCAGCCCGGCGATGACCGGCCTCAAGCGTTTTCGTTTTTGTCCGGCGATCTGAACGTCGATCAAATTCCATGTTGGATTACGTATACGAACGAATCGGTGCACAAATTGATCCGCGACAATCTCGATCGGGCGCCAATCTACAGCGGCCAAATCGATAGCAGTGGTCCAAGGTATTGCCCGTCGATCGAGGATAAGGTTGTTCGGTTTGCCGACAAGTCGCGGCACCAGTTGTTTCTCGAACCCGAAGGCCGCAATACACTGGAGGTATATGTTAATGGCATCTCAACTAGCTTGCCGAGGGACGTGCAAGATCAGTTGTTTTCGATGATTCCAGGTCTGGATCGCGCGGAGATTCTGCGTTACGGATACGCTGTGGAGTACGATTTCTGTCCTCCAGACCAACTGCGTTCCACGATGGAAACCAAAACGATCGAAGGACTGTACTTTGCCGGTCAAATCAATGGCACCACCGGATACGAAGAGGCAGCCGCTCAAGGTCTGATGGCTGGCGCGAACGCGGCGCTAAAACTAGACGGCGGCAGCTCTTTCGTCCTGGACCGCGATCGTGCCTACATCGGGGTCTTGATCGATGATTTGGTAACCTGCAGCGTCGATGAACCCTATCGTATGTTTACGAGTCGCGCCGAATACCGATTGTTGTTGAGACAGGATAATGCCGACCGACGGTTGACTCCGCTTGCTCATCAGCGTGGGTTGGTTTGTGATATGCGCTGGCAAAATCTGCAAAACAAATTGCAATATATCCAGCAGGCAAATGAAATTCTTGTGAGTACTCGAGTTGACGATGTGACGCTGGAAAAGTACATACGGCGTCCGGAAATTGATTGGCAGGACTTGCTCGATATCAATCCGGATTTACGACAGTTTGATGAAGATGTCGCGCAGCAGGTTGTTTACGACATCAAATATGCCGGTTACATCGCGCGTCAGCAAACTGAAATCGAGAGGCAGCAGCGGCTTGCCAAGAAAAGAATTCCCGATGATTTCGACTACGATCGCCTGACCCACCTGCGCAACGAAGCAAAAGAGAAATTCGTTCGCTTCCGGCCCGACAGCCTCGAGCAAGCCTCGCGAATCAGCGGTATTACGCCATCGGACGTGGCGCTGCTGATGCTGCACCTGCAAGGCAAGGCGCAAGTTGAGGAATAATGGCAGATGGCTGTTGTTTTGGACGACGGACCCTGAAGACGGTTCGAGCTTATCAAATCCGGAAATCCGATTAGAATTCATGTTTTATTTTATTGTCTCGCGTCCAAAAAACTTGCAACGCAGCTATTGCGGTTCCAAGTCATGTCGCAATCGCATTTTGATCGACTTTCGGAGCAGCTTCTCCTCGCAGACGCACTTTTGGTCGGCAGGGACACGATGAAGGAACCGCAGGACTTACCGGGTAGGTACGGACGCGTAGTTCGGGCCGTCGATAAAGTACTTGCGGCGATCGATTGCAGTGCGGTTGTTGGTGGGGGCTGGGCGGTCTGGCGGCACGGATTTATGGGTCGCGTAACACAAGACCTGGACATTGTATTGCCTGCCGATCGAATTGATGAATTCCTGAGCGTGTCCTCGGTTAGCGGGTTTAAGGTTTTACAGGTGGAGCCTGGAAGTTGGCCAAAGATCCACCATACGGAAACGGACATCCAGGTCGACATTATGCCCGAGGGCGAGCGGCCCGGTCGGCCGCCTGATTTGGCGCCCACTACGATTCCGCACCCCAAGCTGCTTGGAGCGTCAGGGCAAAAACTGCGTTATCTCAATTTGCCAAGGCTTGTCGAATTAAAGATTGCCGCCGGTCGCCTGAAAGATCGAGCGGACGTTGTGGAGTTGTTGCGCAATAACATTGACCAAGTCGATGTCGTACGCAAACATCTGGCAACTGTCCACGTCAATTACATTGATGAACTTGAGGCTCTGCTTGAAGAGGCTAACAAGGATGATCCAGCCCGTTAGCAATTAAACGTCAATCATCCATCACCCATTTCGCTGTGCGTGCCCTTGCTACCGTTGGCGTTGCCACATGATTGGGTCGAGGTTGTAATACTTGACGAGTAATTCAAACAGCTCCGGATGCCGTCGCCGAAGCGGTTTGGGAATTTCAAAAAACGTCTCACTGGTCACGGCAAAAAACTCAGCTTTATTGGTGGCGGCATAAGCGTTCAGAAACGTGTGCCGCCCGTGATCGAGCGCATGACACAATTCGTCGTATTCCCGATCGCACACTTCCTGCCAGCGTTTCGCATCGGACTTGTCGTCAAACATCAAATCGCCGCCCATTTCACCGTCGATGCCATCGAGACAATGTGCGAATTCGTGAATCACCAAGTTCTGTCCATCTTCAGGATGCGCACGATCATTGACAACGTCTCTCCAGGAGAGCACGATCGGGCCGCCCTGCCACGCCTCGCCGGAATTGTACTGGTCTTCGTCGATCACCCACCCCTTACGTGTTTTCCTGCGCATCGGTGTTGCAGAAACCAGAATCGTCTTAACGTTGTCAAAATAATAATCTTCGACGCCCAACAGCATCAGCGCGGACTGGCCAGCGATCGTTACCTTGATCTCTTCGCTAATTGTTAAACCGTCAACACCCTCCCAGTTTTTTTCGGCGACGAGAATCCTTGTGACTTTTTGCAGTTGATCGAGCATCGATTCATCGAGCAAAGAATACTGCCAAACGTTACTCTGCAGGTAACTCGACCAGCGGTCTGGCCAAGAGTTTTGCAAAATCTTGTCGCGTCGACGCCTTTTAAACCAGTCAAACATCCCGTCGTTACTCGGCAATAAAGGAGAATAAAGAATATCCAACAAACAACGTAAAATGTCGAAATTCACGCTGCGCAAACGATGGAGATGGACGTTTAAGTTTACAAGGCTCCGTCGGGATCCTCTTCTTTCGGAGAATCGGCGACTCGCGGTGATTCCTCGGCTCGAATGGGTGGAGCAAACTCATGCTCACTGAAATAGGGTACGGTCGGTCGATAGTCGATCGACGGTGCGTCCGCCTCAGAATTGATTTTCGAACCAGCAAAGCGAACCCCGCCGTGAACCGTACCTTTTTGAAATGGCCCGGCGCCTAACAGCCAGGAGTTACGGCTTGTACTCTCAGCGCGGGCAATTCCCGATTGCCAGATTGGCTGACGAGATTCTCGTTCGTAAGCAAAGACCATCACTTTCGCGATACCGGATTGAGCATCGACGCGGGCCACTGACAATTCGGGGATGGCCGGAATACCGGGCGTGCTAGTTATTAGGGAAGCGGCGGAAGTTAACGCACCGGTTTGTGGCAATCCGTAAGCAATCTCATGACCGTCGGTTCCCAATGCGCCAACGCGTGGTTCGACAATGATATGAGCGTCCTCACGATTATCTTGTAGCATGCACCCTGCGGCCGTGAGTTGTTGGCGTAAGGAACTGATAATATAGGGTGCATTCACAAATGCTTGGCCCTTAACCGTTTGAAGATAGGTATTGTCAAGATACACACGCTGGTTAGATAACGGCCTAAAATCAATTTGGGCTACCGCGAGATCGACCGCATCAGACATAAGGAGCTGTTCAGTCGCCGATCGATTTGTCGTTGTCCCGCAGCCGCTTGTGCAAATCAGGATCAGGCAAACACCGATTAGTACGAATTCAAAATGGCTGGAAAATGGCTTTTGGTTATCCGACATATCCCGGTTTAATCTGGATATTTCAACTGATTTTTCAAGAGAACGGTAGAAATGGGGCGTGAGTTTAGCAGGTCAATGCTTCCATTACAGCGCCAGAAACCAATGGTTGTGAAATCGTTCTGAAATCTAACGATAAAATTTGTTTAACTTGCAAGTCAAAAAATGGCAATGGTTTACGTCAATTCGATTCATCTTGACCCGTGCGATTTGGTAGATATAATTTCGAGCACGTTGGCAATTTCGGCAACTTTGGAAAACGTGGTTGAACCTGCTGAATGGACCAACATAACAATCTAAAGCGATTGCGTATGACGCACAGTTTTGTTTGTTGAGGAAGCAAAACAAACAGCAAAGTTTGGGCAGCGGCAATAGTGACTGGCGAACTCTGGGCATTTGGCAACAAATGAATGGAATCTCGCCGCGGGACCTGAACAAAACCTAAGGAGAGGATAGTTAATGACAACGAAAACTGTTTTCACCACCGGAGAGGCGGCAAAAATCTGCAAGGTGAGCCAGCAGACGATCATTCGGTGTTTCGATAACGGCACTCTGAAAGGTTTTCGAGTACCTGGAAGTCGTTTTCGTCGTATCCCTCGTGATCAGCTGTATGCGTTCATGAAGGACAACGGTATTCCCACCGATGCACTTGAAAGCGGCAAACGAAAAGTTCTTATCGTCGACGACGACGAGGAACTAGTCGAGCTGATGGTCGACGTTTTTCAACAGGACGGGCGCTTTGATATCAAAACCGCCAATAACGGGTTTGATGCGGGGATGCAGGTTCGTGAGTTTCGACCTGATTTAGTCGTACTTGATGTCATGTTGCCGGACATCAATGGCAAAGAAGTATGCCAGCGGGTTCGAAGCGACAATACGCTTGAATCCGTCAAAATCATTTGCATTTCAGGCATGATTGAACAGGACAAAGTTGCCGACCTGCGTCATGCCGGTGCCGACGACTTTATGAACAAGCCGTTCACAGTTGATAAGTTGCTGGACCGCTGCTGCGAGATGCTTGAAATGGAGAAGATCGCCACCGGCACTTAGCGGGTACATGCGAATTTCTTATACGGACTCAAACTGCAAAACGTACCGCTAATTAATTCTAGTCGGTACGTTTTTTTGTTGCGTTAGCGGTTGCGGGAAGAGACATCATGGCATGTTTGCCGCCAGTTGCAATTAATCAAATACGAGTGGAAGTGCCGATTTCGAGCGGTTGTGCTTTGAGGCTGCTGAGCGTATTAACTCACTCCCAAACTGCCGAGTCAATCACAAGTTTTCTGGCAGAATGCCCTCCCCTTTTATTCTGGTCGATTGCTCAGGCTGAAAGATGTCACCGAGATCTTACGTTGGAGAAAATGGTTGACTGGTTTCAATCCAGCGATCTGTGGGATTGCCTAACGAACGATTCATATACGGCATCCAATCAGGATGGTGATCCAACGCCGTTTTCTCAAAAACTCGCGCGAAAATATTTTCGAGCGTTGGTTGAATTGAATCTGCAGCGCGATCGTGTTGACGAGCAAACCGATGTTGTTGCCAAGCGACTCTGCAAATTCGTTTCTAAAGCAACCCGAATCAATTCAAAAGAATTAAGGCGTTGGCTGCAATCTCGAGACATTCAAACTAGTTTATGGACCGATTTATCAGCATCGATACAAGGCTCCGATGATGAGATCGAGTCAATAGTTCGGCATCTTTGTCAAACGGAATCTATTTGTCGGATCAATCTTGCAGCGTTACTTCAATCAATCACGGATACTAGTCGATCAGTTCCTGATTTTGCCGATCGATTACAGCTCGAAAAAATGGCGGCGATGAAGCAACTGGCCTATGGTGCAAGCCATGAAATCAATAATCCACTCGCAAACATCGCCAGTCGCGCTCAAACGCTGCTTCGCGATGAAACCGATCCAGAGCGCCGGCGAAAACTAGCGTCAATTAACCAGCAGGCATTTCGAGCTCACGAGATGATTGCCGACATGATGTTGTTTGCCCATCCGCCGCAACCGGATCTCCATCCCATCGAATTGGACCGGGTGGTTGCCCAGGCGGTCGAGGAGTTAAGGCCGGCAGCTGACGAGCAAAATACAAGTATCAAAGTTTCACTAGAAAAATTTGATCGCGTCATGGGCGATCGGGCACAACTGACATCGGCCGTCCAGGCCATAATTCAGAATGCGCTCGAGTCGGTGAAGTGCGGCGGCCGAATCGAGATATCGGTATTTACGCAGTCCTTTTGCGCGGTCGTGCAGGTCGACGACGATGGGCCCGGTATCCGGACGGAGCACATGCGCCATTTGTTTGATCCTTTTTTTTCGGGTCGCGAAGCGGGGCGCGGTCTGGGATTTGGCCTTTGCAAAGCGTGGAGAATTGCTGAACTGCACTCGGGCAGTCTCTCGGCCAAGAATCGCGGGGAGGGTGGAGCATCTTTTGAGTTGCGACTACCTTATGCTGATGCAGAGAGAACCGAATTGACGCGTGAGGCGTCAAAGGAAAACGTTAGTACCTGATTGTCTTAGCCGATTTTCTGAATCCGATCGAAATGGAAAACCATTTGTACGGCTGGGCGAGTTTGATCCCGCCTGTCTTGGCCATCTTATTAGCGATAGTGACGCGGCGCGTATTAACTTCGTTGTTTCTTGGCATCGCTGTTGGCGCGGGCATGTTGGCTTGGACGGAATCTTATTCGACAACCGGTGACTCGCCAGCGGCCGATCCGGGTTTTTGGAGTTGGATCGTTCTAACCGCTAATTATGTTTGCGAACGGTTCTTGTGGCCAACTCTGACAGACGAATTTAACCTGCGCGTATTGTGGTTTGTGATTTTTATGGGTGGGATGGTCGGTGTGATTCATCGGTGCGGCGGCATGCACGGCATCGTTAATCTTTTGGCACCGTTTGCCAAGTCGAGCCGGGGCGGCCAATTCATGACCTGGATCCTGGGCCTCGTGATTTTTTTTGATGATTATGCTAACACGCTGCTGCTGGGGAATACGATGCGGCCGGTTACCGATCGTTTGAAAATCTCACGAGAGAAATTGGCGTATCTGGTGGATTCGACTGCTGCACCGGTCGCGGGTTTGGCAATCATTTCGACTTGGGTGGCAACCCTGGTTTCCAACGTTCAGGCGGGATTCGAGTCAATCAAGGACAATTTGCCCCCTGGCACAATGATCGATAGCTTTTGGATTGTCGTTCAGACCATACCGTACCGGTTCTACGTGATATTTGCGATCCTGTTCGTACCAATGGTGGCGCTGATGCGGCGAGATTTCGGCCCGATGCTGCGCGCCGAGCGGCGTGAATGGGATCCAGATAATATCAAACCTCGCTATGTGGTTCACCCCGTTGACGACTTCAATATCGACGATATCAGTGAGTCAAAGCGCCGCTGGTATAACGCTGCCTTGCCTGTCGGCGTGATGGTTGCCATGTTGGTTGTATTGTTGATTACAACAGGACAAAAGGCGATCGCAGAAGAGGGAGCTGCATGGACGGTCTACAATGTCTTTGGAAAGGCGGACTCGTATCTTTCTCTTGTCTACGCTTCACTCGCCGGCATGATTGTGGCAATTGCGCTTGTGCGGCTGCAACGCTTGTTGAATCAATCCCAGGTTTACCATGCGGTTTTCGAAGGAATTAAGAAAGTCGTACCGGCGTGTGGCATTCTCGTTTTGGCTTGGGCATTGAAATTGGTTACGGACAAAGACGCGTTGGGAACGGGTGCGTTCTTGGGTGACCTGCTAACCATCAAGCAGCAGCCAGAGTGGATGTCAGTGTGGTGGTTCGACTTTTACCAAACAATAACGGCCATCGGGTGGATGCCAACCGCTATTTTTTTGCTCGCCTCGTTCGTAGCATTTGCCACCGGTACCAGCTGGGGGACAATGGGTATTCTCACTCCAATTGTGATCGAAGTCATTTACCGTCTGGTCGTCGACCAGTACGGAAGTTGTCCGCCGAACCATCCAATCATGCTCGCCGCTATCGGCGGCGTACTAGCGGGTTCCATTTTTGGCGACCATTGTTCACCCATTTCCGATACGACGGTGCTGTCGTCCCAAGCAAGCGGTTGCGACCATGTCGCTCATGTACGCACGCAATTGCCCTATGCGTTGTTAGTTGGCGCAATTTCAATAGTTTGCGGTACGATTCCGGCAGGTTGGGGTGTTACGCTTTGGATTACAATGCCGCTGGGTGTCTTGTTGATGTTGGTATTTCTGCGCGTATTTGGTAAACGAGTCGCGTAGCAATAGCGGGCCGCCGATTTGTTTTTGAACCGATCGGTATAAGCTGACGTAACTTATCTTTGTTCGTTCCACAAAAATCCCGCAATTGCCCACAGCTTCGCGAGATGGAATACCCGGATCGTTGAAAGGTCGTCAATTCACCGACTCGGTTCGACGGAATGGCGAGGGCATAAAAAGGAAAGCAAAATGTTGCGATATACGTTGTGCATAGTACTGATGTTATTCTGTTCCGTGAGCTGGGGCCAACAAACGAATCGACCACAGGAATACATCGAGTCGAGTTCGCCTTTGCCAGGAGGTGGTGTCGTTACGAGCATTGTCTACCCTGGTCAGGACAATTCGCCGCTGCGCGGACAGATGCCGGTGCTTACTATTCAAGAAGCATCGACGAGATCCGCCAACCTGCGTCCGCAAAGCGTCCTGGCGAGTCCGGCGAACAAACCCGCACAAACTCAACTGTCGTCGGCCCAGTTCCCGGCAAGTTTAACAGCAGCAACGACCGTCGTCGTACCAACGCCACGGGTTCCGACTTTGGGGGTTCCGACGCGTTGGAACGCTTCATTACTGCCATCCTGTACGACCTGCAAACCTCAATCCGCAGCCGTCGCGCCGCTGGGTCCAGTTAACCTGACAGGGATATCCCCACCTGCGGCGATGTTGCCGCCAGCCCTTCCACGGCAGACTGTGCAATCCAATTCGGTGGGAAACACCCGAAACGCGTATGTACCATTAGTTCAGTTGCGCAACATGCCACCCAATGTTTACGCTGGGCAAGGAATTTTCGGTTCACCGAAGTTGTTTGTCGACGGCCAGCCGATTCGAAATCTTTTCCGCTATATCATGATTCCCTAGAACAGAATCGTGTTGCGGTGGAACGCTAATTAAGCTCAGATTCGATTGAGAGGATTCTCCATCCACTTTGGAACCAACCCTGATGGTTCGATGTTGACCATTGTGTTTCGCATTTGAGAACCACAGGCTGATCCCACAAGCGATGAATCGTGACCAGAGCCTTGCACCCGGGTTCGACTTGAAACTTGTGAATCAGCCCGATGCCACCATCCGATAAATCCCGAGTAAAACCGTTCAATCTGTTTTTTGGTTGCTCGCAAAGAACAACGGTTACTTGGCGGACGAAGTTCTTGCGCGAATTGTTCCGACGTTCACGTAAACTAAACAGCTCGTCCTCATTTAACAATGCCTTGATAACTTCTTGAAAATTGGCGGTGGAACTTTCGGACATGAGATTAATCTGAATTGGTAATAGAAGTTTTAGGATGTATATCAAGACTAGTTCAAAATGGAGCGTCGAGTCGCGAGACTTTGAACTCAATCATCATTTATTTCCACAGGGTGAAAACTCGGCCATTAACTGTTTCGGATTTGACGATCGGGCGTAATATGCGGTTTTTGAGACTAACAAAAAACAAAAAGACTGGTGAGATCATCGACTAAATGTCGTTTTGAATAATACATACGCCTTCGTCGATTTGGCTAGAATTTCAGCCTTTATTGCAGAATCCATGCGAATAGTGGCGTGCAATGAAATCGATTAGCTTGACGTTTTTTTCCATTGCAAACTAAAATGTTTCATCGTTCACGGACGTACGTGACGAGGCCCTCTAAATCTCTACTTGCCGCGGTTTGCATCCTACCGAATTGTATTGCACCGTCGGCGCGACTGCTTTGAGTCATTATGTCCGACAAACGGATGATTAAGATTTTCGACACCACGCTCCGCGATGGCGAGCAATCGCCCGGCGCCAGCATGAACCTGACGGAAAAGATGAAGGTGGCTCAGGCGTTGGTCGATCTAGGGGTCGATATTATCGAAGCGGGATTTCCAATTGCTTCCCCCGGTGATTTTGAAGCGGTTCGCGAGATAGCGAATAATTTCAGGGGTTCCACGATTTGTGGTTTGGCTCGTTGCGCCGAGGCGGACATCGACCGGGCCTGGGAGGCGCTGCAAAACAATGAAGACCCGCGCATCCATGTTTTTCTCGCGACAAGCGCGATTCATCGTCAGTTTAAACTCCGAATGACACCCGATGAGATCGTCGCTCGATCGGTCGAAGGTGTCAAGCGAGCCATCGGTTACTGCGACAATGTCGAGTTTTCACCGGAAGACGCGGCACGTACGGAAATCGATTTTCTCTGCCATGTTGTCGAAGAGGTAATCGACGCCGGGGCGACGACGGTCAATATCCCGGATACGGTCGGATACGCAACACCGGCTCACATGGGCAATGTCATTAAATCGCTTGTCAATCGTGTTCCGAACATTGACAAGGCTGTAGTCAGCATCCATTGCCACAACGACCTTGGACTAGCGGCTGCAAACAGTTTGGCGGCCGTGGAAAACGGCGCCGGGCAAATCGAATGCACCATCAACGGGATTGGCGAACGGGCAGGCAATTGCGCGCTTGAAGAAGTCGTGATGGCGATGAGGACACGTGGCGACTTTTATGGCTGTGACACGCGTATCGAAAGCCAGCAGCTGGTTCCCACGAGTCAGCTCGTGTCATCGATTACCGGCATGCAAGTGCAACGAAACAAAGCGGTTGTTGGACGCAATGCCTTCGCGCACGAGGCGGGGATTCACCAGGACGGCATGCTCAAAGAACGTACAACCTACGAAATCATGAGACCCGAAGACGTTGGATTCGCCAAAACCGACTTGGTGCTAGGCAAACATAGTGGTCGCGCAGCGCTCGCCGACCGAGCGCGACATTTGGGTTATGATCTTACCAACGATCAAATTAAGATTGTGTTCGAGCATTTCAAGGATTTGGCCGATCTCAAAAAGGAGGTCTTCGACGGAGATATCGTGGCCCTGATTGAGCGAGAGCTGTTTGGTGCCACCAACCAGGAATGGGTGCTGGTTGACTATGAATTGAATTCGACGTGTAATGATCAACAACAAATCGAGATTTCGATACGTCGCGGAGACGAAGAAAGCCAAAAAACATACGTCAGCGAATACGGACCGATCGATGCAGCGGTTCGTGTTATTCGCGAGGCCGTGGGAATCGAATTCGAATGTTTGAACTATCAAGCCCAAAGCATGTCATATGGCGAGGACGCGACGGCCGACGTCAGTTTCGAAATCGAATGGAAAGACGAAATTTATCGCGGGCGAGGTGTTTCACCGAATTTGATTGAAGCTTCGCTGATCGCCATTATCAACGCTGCCAACCGGGCAATCTTGCACGAAAAGGTGACAACGAACGGGGCCGCGCAAACTCGCTCGTCGATCTGAACGTGAAGTGTAGCGAGTGAAGTTCGCCCCTGGGCCAATGGCTATCTGGGCCCGGAAGAAGTGAGTTTGGTTTGGCCAAGCCAGGCTTTTCCACCCGGCAGTCGATTCAGCGACTTCGGCAAATTCGCACCCATAAAAAATGCGGGCTTGGGAGCACAGTGTTTGTCCACGGTTTCCTGGATCGATTCTTCGTCATCAGACGAATAGATCACAGGCGGAGGGGAATTGTTTGTTCTGCTTGTCCAAACAGCCAGACCGTTTTTTGTGATCACAATCGAACTGGTAGTCGGCGTGTATTTAACTTCCTTCCCGCCACGACGGAACGGACTCATTCGAAAATCGCCGTATTTGTGCGATTGCTGGTTGCCCTCAACCACCGATGCGGTTAATTGGATATCAGCATCACCTCGAACAACGCTGAACCCGTTTTGTTCCAGATTTTTCTCAATGGCTGTTCGGATCTTTCGCTTTTCCGCCGGGTTGAATGGTAGATCAAAATTGAGTGAGATTTCCATACCGGGTCGCAACACCGCCAATTCCTCAGATTCAAGATCCTCAACGGCCTTAACCAGCCCGGCATTTGGCATTTGAAACGACAATACGCTACCACCGTCACCTTCGCGATCCTTGACCGCATACCAATATCTGTTTTGAGTGCCTCGTACTGGCTGGCCTCCTGAGTAATTCCACACAACCAATTGCAATGGAACGCTGACCAATGACTGATGGCCGACCAAAAGAAAATTTTCGTCGATCCATTCAATCGCCGACGCGATATGCTGCCCAAGAATTGACATTTGCTTTGGTGGTTTGTCCTCATTCGTCAAATCCCAAATCGTGAGATCGCTCCGATACACGGCGGCCAACCGTGTTCCGCTAGGGCTGAACGCGAATGCGGCATTATGAAACGCAGGATACGGGATGCTGCCGACGGTGCGGCGGGCTGCGAGGTCGATGATGAAAATGGTCTTGTCTTGATGCACGGCCAACAACCTGTTGTTAGCACTCAGCGAGGCACCGTTGGATCTCCCGGTTTGAATCAAGCTGAGCGCGCGTGAGTTGACCCAATCCCAGACTGTTATACTGCCGGCTTCCGATACAGTCAAAAATCGATCTGAATCGAGAAAACTTGCCATTGCCAGCCCTTCCAGGTCCCAACCGAACATATGTTTCAGCCCTTCAGGTCCGATTTCAAAAAAATCAGTTCGCGCGATGCGGGATCCGATGCCTCCTTGGCTTGTCGCGATGGTTTTTCCGTCGGGCGAAATTGCGACGATCTTAATTCCCGAAATCGGCAAATCGATCGATGCAATCAATTTGCCGGTCTGCAAATTAACAATTTGCAGATCGGATTTTTCCCGCTCCGATGAATTATATCGAGCGACGGCGGCTACAGATTCATCGGCGCTGATCGCCAGCGGTGACATTCGAGTAGCAAACGGGCGTTGAAAATTTGTTGGTCGCAGACCTACGCCTTTTTGCACTTCCGGCGTCGATGGGCTAGGCCTTCGTTTGTCGGGAACGACGGCCCAATCAACGTCTGTCAGCACGATTCGCTCGGCGCTACTGCGGTCTGCGAGATGGGCTCCCCCATATGAAAACCTCTCGTTTGCCCGGACGCGTCTTCATTTTCGAAAACGCCACCGGCAAACGGGTTGTTCTTGTCGGTGCTTCTTCTTAGCTGGGCGAGATAGTCCTGATCTTCAGCACCGAGTTTTTTTAGCGGAACGGTTACAACGCGGTCGTCTTCTTTTTTTAGTTTGACGGTCTCGTCGGTTTGCTCGATCAATCGTGCGCGGACGCTAAACTCGCCCGAATCGTCAGTCCATTGTCGAAACTCGTGTTCGAATTTTGGTTTGACTAACGTCACGCGATTTGGTGGAACCGTCCAAACCACATCGCGACCATCCGATTTGACTTCAATTTTTAACCAGCCACTACTGAGCACCTCGGTCACTTTGCCGGTGTAAGTCGTACGAGCCCACTCGTAACTGATTTCATCACCAACTTTATATTTCGTTTCTTGCGCAGCGACGTGTTTCGGCGACAAGGCGATTGCGGCAACAAAAACCAGAGCAAGTGGCAAGTAACGGTACCAAGCCTCTGACATGTGAAACCTCGCAAATATTTCATTTCCATAGCGCGGATTAAATCGGGTAATTAAATTCATTCTAACTGGGCATCTAACTGATGTCCTACTAGGATCACATTCTCGTGTGGATAAACGGTTTGCCAATCTGCGTGAATGTCGAACGTCGAACAAGGAATGTCCAATATCGAAATGAGTTTCGCGCAAATGTCGCCTAATTTATGCTAGTTCAAAGCCCCATCGGCGACATAACCTTGACCTGGCTCGTGCACTTTTGCGTTGCTTCGTGCAGTTTGAACGCTTTTTACAAAAATTGAAATTAGCTCATTACACTCGATTACAATTTCTTGCATTCGGGACGGATCGCAAAGCTGTTTTCGCTCAACAATCTTCAGCCAAATGTTGGTTTCACGTAACTCTTTTAAGGCGATCTTTATCTTATGAATAAAATCGCGACGCGATTCCGCATTTTGGGCCTCTCCATAGTTAGGCGCGGGCGAAGTACTCGCTCGAATTAGTTGGCCAGCTATGTGCCTGCCGGCACGATTGTCCGGCAAAGACTCCACTACATTGATGATACGAACCGCAAAGTCAACAAGCCGATCTTCTAGATCAAATCGCTCGAAAGTCCTCATCAATCGAACCTCCCCAGATAATATCATCCACATAAATCTGATGTCCACCACCAAACAGCTGCCGCATTTTTTTGGCGAACTTCAAATTTCGAAATTCTGTGTTCGTGATTCGTTATTCTCCCCAATCCTAATAGCTTTTGTACCGCAGAAATTCAGTTAATTTGTAGATGGACTTGCGTTAGCCGGCTGATTTCTTTTGCACTTTGGCCCATGTGTCTTTTAAGGTAACGGTCCGGTTAAACACCAAGTTGTCGGGCGAAGAATCCTTGGAGTCCACGCAAAAGTAGCCCAGACGTTCGAATTGATAACGATCTCCGACTGTGACATCGGCCAGCGCGGGTTCCAGCTTGCAGCTGCTGATTCGTTCGAGCGAGTTCTGATTAAGCGAGTCCTTCCAATCCTCACCTGCAGGAACGTCGGACGGGTTTTCGTTTTCAAACAGCACGTTGTATAGCCGGACCTCGGCGTCCACGGCGTGTTCGGCTGATACCCAGTGAATCGTACCTTTGACCTTGCGACCGTCAGGGGCCTTGCCTCCGGCGGTTTCCGGATCGTAGGTGCATCGCAATTCCGTGATCTCACCGGTCTCTGGATTTTTGACAAAATCGTGGCACTTGAGGAAATACGCGTATCGCAATCTGACCTCTCGCCCCGGACCGAGTCGAAAAAACTTCTTCGGCGGATCTTCCATGAAATCGTCGCGCTCGATGTAGATTTCACGGCCAAACGGGATTTCACGGGTTCCGGCCGATTCGTCCTCCGGGTTGTTGATCGCCGGACGCAATTCGGACTCGCCCTCAGGATAGTTTTCAATCACCACCTTCAAAGGTCTGAGAACCGCCATCCGCCGCTGGGCGACCGCATTGAGGTGTTCGCGGATCGATTGCTCGAGCACGGCTAGGTCCGTCAGGCTGTTGTACTTGGTCACACCAATGCGTTCGCAAAAATTACGAATTGACTCCGGCGTGTAGCCGCGACGGCGAAATGCAGAAATGGTCGGCATCCTGGGGTCGTCCCAACCATCGACGTAACCGCCCTTAACCAGCTCGAGCAATTTGCGTTTGCTCATCACGGTATAGGTCAGACTAAGGCGGGCAAACTCGATTTGTTGCGGATGAAATATTCCGAGTCTGTCCAAGTACCAATCGTAAAGCGGGCGATGGTTCTCAAATTCCAACGTACAGATCGAATGCGTAATGCTTTCAAACGAATCGCTTTGTCCATGAGTCCAGTCATATGTTGGGTAGATGCACCATCGATCACCTGTTCGATGATGGTTCGCATGCCGAATGCGATACATCGTTGGGTCGCGCATGTTCATATTAGGCGATGCCATATCGATTTTGGCGCGCAAAGTGTACTTTCCGTCGGGAAACTCACCGTTTTTCATCTGTTCGAACAAATTCAAATTCTCTTCAATGGCGCGCTCCCGATCGGGACTGTTCTTGCCGACAGTATTCCAGCCACCGCGATATTCTTTGGTTTGTTCCGGCGACAGGCTACATACGTACGCGTCGCCTTGTCTAATTAGCTGAACCGCACACTCGTAAAGCCGATCAAAATAATCGGACGCGAAAAACAAATCATCCCATTCGAATCCTAACCACTGAACGTCTTGCTTGATGGCATCGACGTATTCCACTTCCTCGGCTTCAGGGTTCGTGTCGTCGAACCTCAAGTTACATTTGCCATCGAAATCGTCTGCAATCCCGAAATTAAGGCAAATGGATTTGGCGTGCCCGATGTGCAAGTAACCGTTTGGCTCAGGTGGAAACCGTGTGTGCACTCGTCCGTTGTGCTTCTTGGACTCGTTATCAGCAATTACCATCTGGCGAATAAAATCGACGGGTTTTGTTTCTGGTTCGCTCATATAGAGATTGAATTTCTGGGGAAAAACGACAGCCAAGTTTCACCGCACCTCGATGGAGGGAGACAAATATTCAACATTGAACCCCCCTAACCCCCCTTTGCAAAAGGGGGGAACATGCTTTAGATCCAAATTCCTGCCGCAATGTTCGCTGGCAAAGTGCTCAAACCAAGGATTTTGGATGGTTTCCAAGCCGGTCGAGCGCGAGATCGACTCGGGCCAAACACTGGCGCTTACCAAGTATCTCCATCGACTCAAACATGCCGATGCCCTCCGACTTGCCAGTAATGGCCACTCGCAATGCATGTATGATCTGTCCGATCTTGATGCCCTGGTTTTCCACAAATAGTTTCAGAGTATCATCCAGGTTGGCGGCGGAATAATCGTCCGTCACCGAAAGAATCTTTTTGAACTCCGCCAACAAGTGACCTGCATCCTCAGGTTTGACGAGCCGTTTTTCGAAGGCCTTTTCGTCAACCGGCAAGTCGTCGGCATCGACGAAGAAGCCATCAAATTTCAAAATGTCGCCGGCGATACTAATCCGATCCCCCGCGGCGTGAATCACGCGACTAACCTGGCCAGACTTCAATTGGCTGATCGGATCGGAAAGGACTCCAGCAGCCTTCAGAAACTCAGTACATAACGTGGTTTTTGTTTCAGTATCCAGTTCGTTCATATAACGGGTTTGGAATGCGGTTAATTTCGCCGGATCAAAACTTGCTTCACTTTTGACCACGCGATCCAACGAGAATTGTTTAATCATTTCTTCTCGCGAGAAATTCTCTGTCTTGTCGTCCAGTGACCATCCGAGCAGTAGCAGATAATTGACGATCGCATCGGGAAGAA
>CAJHZH010000613.1_pt1 | contig 19681 bp, 16 predicted proteins | sample 9198951 | NCBI WGS metagenome assembly CAJHZH01 (sample SAMEA7708381, study PRJEB35096) | sediment metagenome | biome: marine neritic benthic zone biome [ENVO:01000025]; feature: sediment [ENVO:00002007]; material: shallow marine sediment [ENVO:03000034] sea grass bed [ENVO_01000059] ...
CGGACCGAATCAATCCGAATCGTGCGATTGGCCGGTGGCGAATATTTTCAAAATGTACTCGGTGACTTGTTGCAGTTGCATCAACCGCCGCAAGTCAAACGCGCGGCAATCGAAACAGCCGGTCTGTTTGCAACCTCGGGAATTGCCGATCCAATTCTCGACAATTTGCGGTCGCTGAACCCCGATCTGCGACGTACCGCACTGACAGTGTTGTTGAGGCGTCAATCGTGGATCGAAAAGTTGTTGTCGCGAATGGAATCGGGCTCGCTCGATATGGCTTTGTTGGATGCCTCGGTGCGCCAACAATTGACCGGGCATCCGGTAGCGGCCTTGCGGACTCGCGCCGCCGGAATTTTCGGGACGGCCCGGGTTACCGACCGATCCAAGTTGGTTGACCGCTACACGCTCGACCTTGATAACTTGACCGGAGACCTCGAGCGCGGTCGCAAAGTATTTCGCAAATCGTGCGTTGCTTGTCACCGATTGGAAAACGAAGGCAACGAGATCGGACCCAACTTAAACGCCGCTGCGAATCGAGGTGCGGCCGCACTACTTGTCAACATTCTCGACCCAAATCGTGAAGTCGACACGCGTTATCTGTCGTACAACCTATTGCTACAAGACGGACGAATGATTTTGGGAGTCATCGCCAGCGAGACGGCAACATCGCTTGCGCTGCAAGATACCGATGGGAAAACAAATACCATCAATCGAGCTGAAATCGACGAAATGCAAAGCACGACTAAGTCATTGATGCCAGAAAATTACGAAAACGAAATCGATTCACAATCGATGGCTGACCTGATTGTATATTTGATCAGCCAAGGCGGATAAGAAGCAGGTGAGGTTATGGCGATCCCATGCAAATCCACGACTCGGCGCGATTTTTTTCGGCGCGCTCGAGATGTCACCGTTGCCGCAAGCGCCGTGGCGTTGACAGCTCCCGCGCTGGCTGGCATGAAAAACTCGCGCGGCAACGGAAAATATGTCGACGTGCACGTACACCTCGGGCAACCGTGGAACAATCGAGGTGAGTTGACGGCGGAGCAGATGTTACGCTGGATGGACGCACACGAAGTTGCCATGGCCTGGGTGCTGCCGCTGGTTTCTCCCGAAGCCTGGTTTTATCCAATCACGACCGATTGGGTGTTGCAACAGACCAAACCGTTTCGAGATCGCTTAATCCCGTTTTGCGCCGTCGATCCGCGGACCGGCGTGTACGGTGGCAAAGATCATTTTGTTGACCTATTGCGTCGATACAAAGAAGCCGGCGCGCGAGGATTCGGCGAACACAAATGGGGCGGGCCAATCGATGATCCGCGGAACATTGAATTGATGCGAGCGTGCGCGGAACTTGAGTTACCGGTACTGTTCCACCTGGATAATCATCGCAACACCGACGCGCCCGGTTTGCCAGGCCTGGAAAAACTTTTGCAAGCCGTTCCGAGCGTCAAAATGATCGGGCATGGACCCGGGTGGTGGGCATCGATTTCCGGTGCCGTCACGCAAGCTGATTTTGGAGGTTATCCCAAAGGCAAGATCGCCAGTGGCGGTGCGATCGATCGTCTGATGGGCAAGTATCCGAATTTGTACGCTGACCTGTCGGCCGGCAGCGGTCACAACGCGATAAGACGTGATATAGAATTCGGCCAAGCATTCTTGCGCCGACGGGCGGACCAAATTCTATTCGGGACCGACTATTTGGCTGCGGGTCAAGAAGTTCCCCAATTTGAACTCTTCAACAATTTAGAATTACCCGACGAAACTCGCGCCAAGATCATTCGATCAAATGCTCAGAACTTGGTTAAACAATAAGAATCCAGCGTTTAACTGGATAAAGCCTGACGCGCGAGAACAAAGTTGAGTTGATCGAATATCGAGCAATAACGGTCGGCGGGGGCGGATATTACCGTTTTTGAGTGAATTCCGAATCGACAAAATCTGCCAGATTTGCCACCAAAAGAGCGAATTTTGCTCAAATTATCTCCGTTTTTACCCTTTTGCAAACCATGTTTTGGGTCATAATCTGTGCCAATAGGGTGAAAAGCGAAGGTTGAATTGATAACATATCTCGTTTTAGCCTTTGGAAACTAAAATGTAAGAACGCAAGGTCTTGCGACGCGACGCGTCGAAACATAGCCAGCAGCGTTCATACTTTTCGTTATTCATACCGAGCGGCAGGGGCATGCCCAAACCACGCCAACCTAATACCGGTGAAACTGTAAGCCAAGGTAAGAAGGTAGTAGAAGGTACGTTCGGTTCTTATCTCGCGACTAATTTTGAACAAGAGGTCGCAGCGTTAAACCGCGCTGGCGCAAAGTCGGCGCAACCCAACGTAGCGGCCGGCCCGAAGATAAATGGAATTGTCGTAGCTTCAGCCGCCGTGATTGTCGTCTCAATCGTTGGCGTTATCGTCATGGCGAATTTAATTATGGGCGGCCGTGACAATCAGCAGACGACACAGCCCGAGGAACCTCAACTGCAATTCCATAGAACGGTGCAAGGTAAAGAGGGTGGATTTTCAACTCGTAAAAAATATCAGATCGAGCGCCCACCCAGTTTCCAAAAAACTGAAGCACCGCGTCGCAAGTTCTCGGTACGTCGAAGACCAGCTTCTGTCGATTAATCAATCTCGATAATTTCTGTTGACCACCACCGTTTGCGTGCGCGCTGAATGTCAAATCCTAATGCGGATTATGATTTGTCAGTGATGTCGTAACAGTGCAGTCGATCCTGCTCTTTTAAGTACAGTCGCCCACCGGAAATAACCGGGTGTGACCAGCTTTCACGTTTTACGTCAGGAATCATGAACGAGCTTTTTTCGCGATATTCGTCCGGTGTCGCCTCGATCAAAACCATTAAGCCGTTTTGATATCGAAAATAAAGATGTCCGTCCGCAAAAGCGATCGCGGCCGATGATTTGCCGTCATTTCGAATGTTGTTCCAAGCGAAATCGCCAGTCTCCAAGTTAAGGCAAACCGGCAACCCTTTATTGTGGCCGTGACCTGTATAAATGTGGCCTTCGTGAAGAATCAATCCGCCATGGTGATTCTGCAATTCTCGCCCTCGCAAAAAGAAAACTTCTTCTGCGGCGAGTCGTCCGTCTTTTTCAATGATTTTCAAAAGTGCAGAACCAGTATGGTAACCCGTCGACACAAACACGTAATCGCCGCTGATAATCGGTGCCGCAATGTTGGCGACATCGTTTGCCACCCGATTGTATCCCCACAGAAACTCACCGGTCTGGGCGTCGATTCCAACGACGCCGCGCCCGACCTGCTGAACATATTGTTTACGACCGGTCGCGTGGCTTACGACGACCGAGGAATAGGCGGCTCCATCGACGCCGTTGTTGCCAAGCCGGGGAATGGTTGCTCGCCAAACTTCTTCACCCGAATTCTGATCAAGAGCTACGATTGCTGCATCGTCTGCGCCAGGCGATACAATGACTTTTCCATCGTCAACCAGGGGCGACTCGCTGAATTGCCATTCATATTTGCCTTTGCCCAGCATGATCGATGCACCAAAGTCTTGTTTGAGATCGCGCATCCAAGTCTGACTACCATCGGCGGCATCCAGACAGAACAACTTGGCGTCCGTACTCATTGCATAGACTTTGCCATCATGGATTGTCGGGGTACTACGAGAACCGCCAACGTCTGTCTCGTTTGAATCGCCAATCGAAGTCTTCCAAATGGTCGAACCGTCCGCAGCATCAAGTGCAAAAACAAACTGGTTTTCGCCCGCGTCGCCAATCGTAAAAAGCCGGTCGTCCACAACGGATACACTCGAGTAGCCGTTGCCGACGCCGTCGGCAGTCCACAACAATGGTGGCCCGTTTTCAGGCCAAACATCCATCAGTCCTGTTTCTTTGCTGCGACCATCACGCTCGGCACCGCGGAATTGGGGCCAGTCGTCCGCTTTCGCAGGTGCACATAAATAGGACATTGCGACGATTAACAAAACAAAGATTGAGGGCCAGTTTATTTTTTTGTGTTGATCATTTGAGTTCCGTAATTCGCGACAGGATTGTCAACTGTTTCGAACCATGTTGCCCTGGAATCGATTGATCTTTTGATCAAACTTGAACCAATTGTGGAATTGGGTATTGAATTGGCCACAACACAAAACGAAAATCGGCTTTTCCAATCGACTCATGATTAACGCGAAAAGGTCGGAGACATGAAGAAACCAGAATCCCGGCGAGAATTCCTGAAAAAATCCACTGCGGCAGGAGCCATGTTGGGTGCCGCACCGTATTTCGCTTGGACGAAACCTGCGTTTGCCAACACGTCAAAAAATGACCGGCCCCGCATCGGCTGTATCGGAGTCGGTAGCATGGGGACCGGGGACGCCCGCGGACACGCGAATCATGGGGACATCGTGGCAGTTTGCGATGTCGATATGCGACATTGCTTGCGAGCTAAATACAGCGATGGCATTGGAAATGGGCGCGCGGACGCGTACGAAGATTATCGCCGAGTGCTCGATCGCGACGACATCGATGTTGTCAGCGTTGTCACGCCAGATCATTGGCACGTGAAAATCGCCGTCGAGGCGCTGGAGTCAGGCAAGCACGTTTTTTGTCAAAAGCCGTTGACGTTGACTTTGGAAGAAAACCAGCTGATTCGATCTGCCTGCAAAAAACACAACGACCAGATTTTTTTTGTTGGAACCCAGCAGCGTAGTGCACGCGACAAATTCTTGCGTGCGGTAAACATTGTTCAAAAAGGTCTGCTGGGCGATATCAAAAAGATTACGGTCGGCATTAACGGCAGCCCGACCGGCGGACCATTCAAACCTGAGTTTCCCCATCCCGAATTGGATTGGTACATGTGGCTGGGCCAGGCACCGCTGGTTGATTATCTCGTGCGGCGATGTCATTACGAATTCCGTTGGTGGTATGAGTACTCTGGCGGAAAGTTTACCGACTGGGGTGCGCATCACGTTGACATTGCGACGTGGGCAATCGGACAACACCTCGAAGGCATGGGGCCAGTGGAGATCGATGGTACGGATGCGAAACACCCGGTACCGTTCGAAGACGGATACCCCATGCAAAACGATAGCTACAACACGTCGCACGATTTCAATGTGGTTTGCCGATTCGATAACGGAATCGAAATGCATGTCACTAGTCGTGGCGACAATGGCGTTTTGTTTGAAGGTTCCAAAGGCCGCTTGTTCGTGAATCGCGGCAAGATCACCGGTAAACCAATTGAGGAAAATTGGGACGAAGGACTGTATACCGACGAAGATGTCAAAAACCTGTACAACGGAAAGCCGTACGAAGGTCACAAACAGAATTTTTACCGTTGTATTGCCGAAGGCGGCTTGCCGGTTTCCGATGTGTATTCCCATGTTCAGGCGATGAACACTTGTCATTTGACGGCAATCGCCGCCCGACTCGGTCGCTCAATTAAATGGAATCCGAAAAGCGAATCGATTATCGGCGATGAACAGGCCGCGTCATTTTTCGCGCGTCAACCACGGCCGGGATTCGAAATCATGCGAGTTTCAGCGTGATGTGACACTGGCGTGAAGTGCCACCAGCGTTGCCAATTCGTTTGTTACAACCGAAGTTATCTCAGAAAATCTTCCAGTTTCCTGCTGGTTTGGTTGGTAAATCGCCCCTCAAGTTTTCGATATCGTGAACACCAAATCAACCAGAAGATACCGGTATTCTAGGCAAAACTCGGTTTTTCTGGGCTAACAGGCTGATCTGGCATCAAAATTTCAAATTGCTCGGTTTTGTCGCAATATGCTTCTAATTTTGCGACATTTTGAGGTGGCCAACTGTTTTGGCGGCTCGAAAAGCGTTTGCACATGGGCCGCACGAGGCCAGCTATAATATTTACTTTACATCTGGGAGCATCGAGATGCACAATCGGGTTTTGATTCTAACCTTTATACCGTTCGTGGCGTTTGCACTTCAGCTGGGAAGCTTCGTAAACGCCGATATTTTCAATTTCCACGCAGACATTGAACAGTCGCAGGAAGTTCCACCAAGTGGCTCGCTTGGGATCGGCTCTGCGACGATCTCGTTTGACGACACGACGAATGACCTATCGTGGAATATCACCTGGTCGGGTTTGACTGGTCCTGCGACGGCAATGCATTTCCACAATGCCCCGGCAGGAGTTAACGACATTCCTGTTATTAATATTGGTAACATCAGCGGGCTGAACAGCCCCTCCATTGGTTCGACCGTGATCAGCAATTTTTTGGCAACGGAGCTGTTCGCCGAACGACTCTATATAAATATCCATACCGCATCTTTTCCGGGCGGTGAGATTCGGGGGCAAGTATTGGTTCCAGAACCATCGAGCGCGACGTTGGTCGGCTTGCTTGGAATGGTCGGACTAGGATTTGCCAGCAGACGCAAAAGAAAAATCTAAATCCCGTTAGATTCAAAACTACACTAAACCTCCCTTGAAAAAGGGAGGTTTTTTTGTAACTCCACGAAGTAATCACCACATAACGTGATCTCCACATTTTCAATGTCGATGCACCCGAGGAATCAAAATAGTTTAAGATAAGCAATCCACATATCTCTACGAAAATGAGGATTGCCGATGAACCGATTACTTCAAACTTTCGCTGCAACGTGCATCTCTACTGCCCTCGTTGTTATTCATTATTCGGCAAATGCCCAGGACGTTTTCACCGACCCTGAAAAAGCCGGCGCGGATTTTGAGATTCAGGGCGAGTATTCGGGAGCTGTATCGGCGGACGGCGGCGAAACGAAACTCGGCGTTCAAGTTATTGCGCTAGGAAAGGGCAAGTTTCGCGCGGTCGGCTATGCTGGAGGGCTGCCGGGCGACGGTTGGAACGGTGAAGAAACCGAACAAGTGGAGTCGACGGTCGAGAACGAAGAAATCGTGTTTCGCGGCCAACACGCCATCGGGACAATCGCCGACGGCAAAATGCAAATCACCACGCTCGACGGAAGTGACCTGGGTGTGCTCGATAAAGTTGAGCGAAAAAGCAAAACGTTGGGCGAAAGCCCTCCAAGGGGCGCGGTCGTGCTGTTCGACGGTCAATCGGCAGATGGATTCAAATCAACCAAGGGCGGTCCGGCAAAAATGACCGACGATGGATTGTTGACGCAGGGTGCCAACAGTAAGCACCTGCATGGTGATTGCACATTGCATATTGAATTCCGATTGCCATTTCAACCGAACGAACGTGGTCAACGACGTGGCAATAGCGGTGTTTACCTGCAAGGCCGGTATGAAATCCAAATGTTGGATTCCTTTGGGCTTTCGGGCGAGCACAACGAGTGTGGCGGGCTGTACAGCATCAAGAAGCCGGATGTAAATATGTGCTACCCTCCTTTGTCCTGGCAGACCTATGATGTCGATTTTACGGCCGCCGAGTTTGACGACGACGGCAAAAAAATTGCGAATGCCAGAATGACCGTTCGGCACAACGGTGTCATGATTCATAACGACGTCGAGCTGCCCAAAACGACAACGGCGGCACCGGTGAAGGATTCCCAAGAACTCGGTTACTTGCACTTACAGGATCACGGCAATCCAGTTCGTTATCGAAATATTTGGATTTTGGAAAAGTAGTCCACAAATCAAAGTGCAATTCGTCAGCGCATGGGGTACGATAATCGTTGATGCTCTGGGGGGAGATCGACCACCGTCATGTAACCGCTTCCAATTCCTCTTCACCACGTATCTTGCATGGTGGACGATGAAATTTGATCGCTTGACTACCGTTTGCCCATTGTTGTCTGCCATCGTTTTGGCGGGTTGTGCAGGGCCCAACGAAGACTCCAAAAAGAATTCAGACGCAACGACCGTTGCGCATGAAAAGTCGACCAATCACGCCAATCAAGCGTGGAAAAATTGGGCCGATGAATTGAATCAAATGGCGACGATTTTGGATCTGAACGACGAGGAAAAGGCAAAGCTGAAAACAAGTTTTAAAGAGCAAGCCAAGATTGTCGGCGAATTTTGGAACGAAACCGGCAAACAACTAAACGAGCTTGAACGCAAGATTAAGTCGGCGGTCAAAGAAAAAAGCTTGACGAACATGCGGGAATTGATTGCCGCGGCCAAGCCAATGCGCGAGCGGTTTCAAAAACTACTGGAAGAGCGTGAGCGAGCGTTGCTCGATGCACTTTCACCCGCGCGCCGGGAACAATGGATGGGCTACAGGTTAGTGGAGCGGTTTTGGAAATTAACCAAATCGATGACCTTTAGCGACGAGCAGAAATCGAAAATCAAACAACTTGCCGTTCAGGCGGCTAAGTCGGTCGCGGGCAAGCCGAATCCGACGGCCGCGGGTTTTCTCGACTTGGAAAAAATGATTGAGGAACAAGTGCTCGACCCCAATCAACAAAAAGCCTACGAATCAATCAAGAGCAAAAACAAGTTAAGATCACTGTTTAAGTAATTCCGGATAATTTTTGAAATTCGCCGAACCGCGACCGGTGCAAACACACATATAGCAAGTGGCCTCAATTGATCGGCAGCGATAATGATTTGTCCGCCAGGTTTCGGTAATTGCGACCAATGGTTAGACAGCCAACCCATGCGCCCAATTTGCCGTCGGCTTGGTGCTGACGTTATCTAGCCAGACAAAGAACCAAACTCATGGCAACGCGAAATCGAGGACTAAACAAATATCAAAAAGCCGCGCGACGCGAGGGCGAATGCCGAGTCGGCCGAGAAGACATCGAGCATTTGCTCAGACTATCTTGCAGCGATGATCCGGACGAACGAGTCGTCGCGGCAAACTACCTCTGCCCTTGCCACGTACGACGACGCATCGATGCGGTTTGGGAAGCGCTTTATCGAATGATGGAGGATTCGGACTATCGGGTGCGGCGAGCGGCATGGCATACGCTCGAAGATGGTGGGTGTCCGGACGATCCGAAGTTGAACGAAATCATGGATCGCATCCTCCAATCAGAAACGGATTCTGTCGTGCGTCGATTTGTCGAGCAATTTAGCATTGCGAGAGTACAGCAACAGCGCAGTCGCGAACGCATGTCGATGCGATCCGAATTCACGAGACAAGGAAAGTGCGATTATTGCGCTAAACAGCCTGTTGCCGTGAAGCTCGATTTTGATACTCCAATACCCATTGGAGATACAACTCGCGCGGCGCTGATTTGTCGCAACTGCAGTGAACAGGCTTAGCCAAAACTCGCAGGAATCCAAGGTTCTTAATGCGAAATCCGCATTTTTCACTTTGTATTTTGCAATGTTTCCAGTGCAATAGTGCCATCAGGACATGGTTGGCGCTTTTTGGTTCATGACACACGTGGCCCGTTTGGTTCTAGACAGGTCGTGCTAATTATTCCCCCTCCGCAAATCGACTTCGTGTCCCATTTCCGCCATGAGTTGTTCGAGCGCACGGTCCAAATCGGTATCCAGCAAATCCTTGTGGCGGATGATGCCCTGGGCGTCGATCAAGTAAACTGTTGGCCAGGCATCGATATTCCAGTCGGTTGAGATATGCCCTCGGGTACCTTGCGGACCGTTCCAAAAATTTCTCCAAGGCAGGTTGTCTTCTTGAACCGCTTCTTGCGCGGTCAGCAAATCTTGATCTGAATTCACACCGACCAGCGCAAACGGCAAGCCGTTAAGTTTTTGAACAATATGTCTCTCGTGCGGATACATCATGCGACAGGGAGGGCACCAATGCCCCCAAAAATCCAGCATTACCACTTTGCCGCGGTAGTCGCTTAACTTAAAGGGTTCTCCATCAAGATCCTCGCCGGCTATTTCGGGCGCCTCGTGACCAATACTCAGAAACCGCATTTCGTATAGAGCTCGACGTGCCAACTTGCCCATTGTCCGATTTTGATATGGAACGTCCGCATATTTTTCGATAATCGTCTCAAGCAAGGACTCTGTTTCGTCAATCATTTTGCGAGTCCGTGGCGAATTGATGTATTGAATTTGTGTGGCCGGCAGCCGGGCAACAATCTGTGGGTTGTTCGACAGTGCCACGCGGTATTCGGGAATTTGATTGACGTACGTAACCAATCCAAACATCGCTTTCGCTTTATATTCGTCGCTTTCCGAATTAGCAATCAGCTTCTTGAACCACTTTTCTATTTGAGGGCTGGGGATTTCGCCCTGAAGCGAAGAAACGATCTTGTCCAGGTTGAGCCGATTGACAAAGTGCTCAAGCAACAATTCCATTGCGCGATCTTTTTGCTTGCCTTTGCTGCGCGATGTCGCAATCAATGCGGCATCGACGGCAACTTTTGCCTGAGGGTACTCGCCTGCCAAAACCAGCAACTGGTCCACGTATTCCGGCTCCGGATTTCGTTCCCGAAACAGTTTCAGTTTTTGCTCTTCGGTGTCTGCAGCCGCCACGTCCGACGTGAGTTTCTTCAACTGCGCTTCGAATTCCTGTTGTAGCGAAGCAAACTGCTGGTCCGCGATTTGATCGATTTCCTCCTGGGATCGTTGCGGAATCTGTTTCGCGGCATCATCAGTTTTTGAACGGCAACCAGTCGCAAAGACTGTCGCGCAAACTAACCAAATCAAAAATCGCATTCGAAACTCCCATGTGAAATCGACAAAAAAATGGCAACGTTTCGTGGCAAAAGCCCGGCATTTAAGGCACGCCACTGGCTGGATGCCGACACCATTATTTCAGCAAGTTGCCGGGCTTTTCAATGATGTGCGACAGGCTGTACTAAGTTGCACGCGACGATTTTATATTATTTCACCATCCAAGTGGGCAGAAGTCCTTGTTTTGCGAATTCATTGACAGAATATGAAAGCCGCTTCACACAACTTCCGTTCAGTTCGTCGAAGATTCGCTGGTTTCGAAGGGCTGCAGGAACGTATATGATTTAGCGTTTTTACGCGAGGACACGAAGTGGCTGTGATCAAAAATATTCTTGTCGCAACGGATTTTAGCGAGCATTCCGGCCGAGCCGTTGATTTTGCAATCGGTATAGCCCGGGATTCGGGGGCGGACTTGCACTTAGTCACCGTCAATGATGACGCGATTCTCAACGCGCCCACGACATCGGATGAATTTCGCGAACAGGCTGCCGAAAAGCTAAGGGAAAAATTGCAAGCGGACGTGGATCAGCGAAGTTGCGACGACGTAAATATACGTCAGGCCGTGCTACACGGTGGCGCTGCCCACGAGATACAGCGCTACGTGCGAGACCACTCAATCGATATGATCGTGATAGGAAAACTGGGACGCAGTGCTGTTGCCGACATGTTGCTTGGTAGCGTCGCGCTTAAACTAATTAAGAACGTCGATATACCCGTTGTTTCGGTGCGGTAAGGTTCTCCAAGCCTATTGCGGCATTGAAGTCACGGTTCATTTCTAACTGTTTGGTCCTTCTGATTGCTGGCAATCCACATCTAAACTGTCTTTGGTATCGCCTGATACGTTTGAACATGTTTTGCCGAGATTTCTTCAACGTGATGATTGTCATTTCACGTTCGTATGCGAAACTGTTGCCGACCCGCTTCCCTCGTTAGGTCAATCGGGTTTGTAATGAGTGAGGATGAAATGCGGATTTACGCGAGTTGGCAAAAGCGCGGGGCATTTACGCTTGTCGAGCTGTTGGTGGTTATTGCAATCATCGGCATCCTGATTGGCCTGTTGTTGCCGGCCGTTCAATATGTTCGCGAGGCTGCGGCGCGGACACGATGCTCGAACAACCTTAAGCAGCTTGGTTTGGCGCTTCACCATTTCGCAGATACGCATCGCCGATTTCCACCGGCTTATGAGGCCCCGGAATACGAACCGGGTTGGGGCTGGGGCTCATTTGTGCTCCCGTTTATTGAACTAAAAAATCTCTATGACCAGGCGGAGATTGAAGATCGCATTTTCGGCGAGGGCAGCAATCCCGCGCTGCCCGATCAATTCAGCGAGATACCTCTTCAGGTTTTTCGTTGTCCTTCCAATAACGCACCCGATCTGAATCCGATTCGATTATATCACGGTATGTCCAATTATCGTGCCGTCGCGGGGCCATACACTAGCTATGGATTTATTCCGGACCAGGACCATGGCGGCATCATGTATCAAAACAGTCGAACCCGTTTCGCCGATATCGTCGACGGGTCGTCGAATACTCTGCTGATCGGTGAGTGCATTTTCGACGAGACGACCGGCAAGCGAGCGGCATTGTGGATGGGAATGAGCGGCTTTCGAGGCGGGGCAGTTTGGATCAGCGATGTAATGTGGTGGGTTGATGCAGACACCGCAACGATCAACGGTACGGCACCCCAGGCATTCAGTAGTCGTCATCCCAGCGGCGCAATGTTCTCATTCGCGGATGGTTCCACCCGATTCTTTATCGAGGGCGGCGACATTGAATTGCTGCACTGGCTGGCGGGCCGGGAAGACGGCCGGATCGTGAACCCAGATTTTTGACCTGCATAATTTTTTACTGCATGAGCTGCATAATTGTGGTGCAGGTGTCTCACCTGCACGGACGGCCGAAACAATTTCCACATTGATCACGTCAGCTTGATGCTACGTAAACAGGTCAACCAAATTTTCCGACATTTCGTTTGCGACTTTGAGTACACTGACGTTGACATTGACGCCGTGCTCAGCGGACTTCATTTGCAAAATGTCGGATACATCAGTAACTGTATCCGGGTCGGTAATGCGATCCGCAGCATCATTGAACCGTTGCATATTGTGATGAATGCCGCTGATAGCCCAAGAACTGGCTACTGAGATCATCGGTCTGCCCCCAATGTTAGATTCATGCCCTTGAAAACCTATCCTATGGATCTGAAAGGGTTGGCGAGCAAATGTCGTATACACATACGCTTTGTCGCTGAAGCGCCCGTTTTTGACGAATATTGCAAAGACTCTGGCGCATGCACTTTTCAGGTAAGAATGGAAAAGGTCCCGACGTTTTTGTTCGAGAAAGTGCACTGAGTTCTCCGCTCGTCTTTCTTTTTGCAGTGAGTGAAGCGATTATGATACCCAGTATCCATAGAGCTTACGTTTACCAGTTCCGACACGTCAATTCTTGTGGTATATGAAGTGGAATCATGCGCGCATTGACTAGAGTTTTGTTTGCGACGATTTTTGTCGCATGTTGGGTTGGTAATTCGGCCGCGGCCTGTGCAGGCCAAGAGCAGCAAAAAATAGTATCGAAAGCACAGCCCAACATCGTCATCGTGATTGCCGACGACTTGGCCTACGATTCCCTTGGCTGCTACGGTAACCGGGACGTAAACACACCGAATATCGACGCATTGTGCCGCGACGGTCTGAGATTTACCGGCGCCTACACATCGACCGCTATGTGCGCGCCATCTCGCGCACAACTCTATACCGGATTGTTTCCCGTGCGCAGCGGCGCATATCCCAATCACAGTCGCGTTCGGCCGGGCGTTCGCAGCCTGCCACATTATCTACAAGAACTTGGTTACCGAGTTGGGCTAAACGGTAAACGGCATTTCAAACCGGCAAGTGCATTCCCATTCGAGAAAGTCGGTGGAGGACAGTTTAATGCAGCGGCGATTCGGCGGTTTATCAATCGCGATAACGGCCAGCCCTTTTGTTTGGTTGTCGCATCGCATAGCCCCCACGTTCCATGGCGAGCCGGCAATGCGTCCAAGTATGACCCAAATCAGCTCAGGCTGGCACCGACCTTCGTGGACACGCCCCAAACGCGAGCAGCGCTGACTCGCTATTACGGCGAAGTGACGGATCTCGATCGCGAAGTCGGCGAGTGCATGAAAATCGTTGATGGTGGTGGATTCAAAGAAAACACGATCTTTATCTTTACCACTGAGCAGGGCTGGCAATTCCCAGGTGGCAAGTGGACCTGTTACGAACAGGGATTACGTGTTGGTTTGATCGTTCGTTGGCCGGGTGTGGTTGCCCCCGCTGCGACTTGCGACGCCCTGGTCCATTACGTCGATATTGTACCCACGCTAATCGAGGCCGCCGGCGGCCAACACAAAGCTGACCTCGACGGTCGTAGTCTTATCAATCTGTTCAATGACCCAACAGCCGACCATCGCGACGTAATCTATGGAGTGCATACTCAGTTGGGCGCGATTGGATCGCCCAAAACGGGTTACCCGGTCCGTTCCATTCGCGTCGGTCAGTACAAATACATCATGAATTTGAACAACACCGTATCGTACAGCAACGCGCTTACTAAGAATGACAAAGAGGGTTATTGGAATTCGTGGTTGGAAAAAGCGCAAACGGATTCTGCTGCGGCACGGCTTGTAAATCGATACCTGCATCGGCCCGCCGATGAGTTTTACGACCTCAACAGCGATCCATTCGAGCTGGAAAACTTAGCCGAGAATTCGAAGTACTCGTCGACCATCAGTGGCATGCGCGATCGCTTGAATGCCTGGATGAACCAGCAAGGCGACCACGGCCTGCAAACCGAACTGGAATATCAGAAATCGAAGTAGCGGGAGGGCGAGACTCTTCGCCCTCCCAATTGAGAATGTCCGTCTAGTTTTAGGGATCTAGAAACCGAACTTTGGCAAGATAAATACTTGTCTTGCCTTCGTGGCTGGAATAATAACTGACCCAAAGCAAGCCGTCGTGCCAAATCATTCCTGGGTAACTGGTATCACCCCCGGACGGTAGGCGGAGAATTGGAGTCAGTTGGCCGCGCTCAATATCTAAGTGACAAAGTTCCGTGCGAACGGGATTATCGTAAAGCCGTCCTGCCGCGATCCACTTGCCTTGATGCTCAACTTGATCAGGTATTTGTACAAAATTAGGTCCTCCAAGGCGTCGTCCAAGATCGTGCCAGCGCCAATCGGTATAAGGCGGTTTGGCAGTGCCGAGCATCGCCGTGTTTTTGGTCGAGCCATCGCGGCGGTGAAGGCAATAACAGTTGCCGTTATTGTCAAATCGTAGGCGGGCTTCAGTCGGTCGCTGTCCGTCTTCAAACAGTTTAGAAGCTACCGTTTCGAATTTCTCTCCATCTTTTGTTTTGTGCAAAGCGCTGTCCGTCACGTTATCGTATGCTCCGTAGGAAACACCGTACGCAAAATTGCCATGCCAGGTCACTCGCCACAACCAGCGCCCGAGTGGGATCACAACTTTCGGTGCGGAAAACTCGTTTCCATCGATAGAAAAGCTAACAAATGTTCCAGTGATGTGCCGGCCTTCAACAATTTCTTGAGCTCCTCCCAATACCATTAATTGATCGTCCGGTGTAACCGAAAGCGCCGCATCGCGTAGGTCGTATTTTTCGTGGGTCAGTAGCCCGGCCGATTCCCAGCTCGCACCATTTTCAGAAACAATGATCCGCAGATTACCGCGATCACCCGCATGACCCTTGCCCTCGCGAAACGCACAGTAAAAACGATTGTTCCAGCGAACCAAATCGGTAAACGCGTTATGCGGCGCGGCATCCCAAATCTTTTCCACTGAAACCAGTTCGCATTTAGGAATCCGAGCTTCGGCTTGTTGAGCGAATGCCGAACTCGCAACTTCGTTGGCCAAAACACCGAACAAAAGCAATGCTGAATGAATCGCAGCGATCATATTGATGTCTAAGGTCATTTAGATTTGATTACGGACATGCAACAATGGAACACAGGTCAACAACATTATTGCGCACTGGGCGTTGTAAATGAAACTGCAGCGAATAAAAATCGGTCCAAAATTATTTACCTCGATGATCGTTCCGTGTCTCATCATCACGTGCGCCGCGGGTAATCAGGTACACGGCCAAGGCCTTTCCGCAAAACCACGCGAAGATTTGCGTGTAGTTGTTGAGCGAGCGATTGAGCCGATCGAGCACAGTATGGTGGTATATCGCGAAAATCGCCGATGCTTTTCGTGTCATCATCATGCTCATCCGTTGATCGCGTTGACGGAAATCGCCAATCGAGGTTTTGCAGTCGATCGGCAAAAGCTCAAGATTCATTTTCTGCGCACGGTGGGCCGCACTAAGGGTGTCACAAACCGTTATGTGAAGCATCAAAGCATCGGCGGCGGTGTCGATACCGCGGGATATGCCCTGCTGGCAATGCATGCGGGCGGCCACGAGCGAGACACGACGACAGCAGCGATGGTCGAGTGGATTCTAAAAAAAGACGCGGATTCCAGTTTTTGGTCGGGCACGCATACGCGACCACCAACGCAGGAAAGTGATCTGACGCGCACCTGGCTTTGTATGGAAGCGTTTCGGCATTACGGAACGACCGATCAATCGGAACAAATCGAGCAGCGAGTCTCGGCCGCGCGCGAGTGGCTATTGAGCGCCCGCGTAAACACAACCGAAGATAAAGTCGCCAGACTGCGAGCGCTTCAAGCAATCGGGGATTCTGATTCAGAGATTGCAAAATTTGCCGCCGATTTGGTCGGGGATCAACGTGACGATGGCGGTTGGGCCCAGACCGGCGACACGCAAAGCGATGCATATGCAACGGGCAGCGTTTTAATGGCTCTTAATCAGGTTGCGGGCATGAATCCCAACTCCGACGTGCATCAACGCGGCGTAGCATTCTTGAAAGCGACGCAACTTCACGATGGAACATGGCATGTGAAAACTCGCGCGCAAAAGGTCCAGGAATATTTCGAAAGCGGCTTTCCTCACGGCCAGGATCAATACATTTCGATGACGGCAACTTGCTGGGCGGCGACAGCGGTTGCATTGACCTTTCCAAGAGTCGAAGACTCTGAACCTGTTTCGAATCTAAACAACGGCAGATTTGAAGGGTTGAGCGAAAAATCAAAAGAAGAATTCGTGGCACGATTTGAACATGAAATTTGGCCACTCGTATCTGACAGCGGCAAGTCCAGCTGTTTGCGCTGCCACAATCAAAAACACCGGTCGAGCTTGCGGTTAACCGGAGATGCGGGCGAAGATTTTGAAACATTGTTCAACAACGGATTCCTCACGGCGGGTGATCCAAGCACTTTGCTTCACGCAGTCAGCTCAAAAAGTCGATGGACCATGATGCCGCCGTCCAGTTTGCCACGATGGGACGAGCAGCAAATTGAAACACTTCGCAAGTTTGTTGAGGATTTGAATGTGGCTCGGTGAATATTGGCGTCGCGCACCAAAAAAAGCCCGGCATCTTGGTAATTATTGGTTGTCGCGTTGATCTTCGTGTCGCGACAGATGCCGGGCTTTCCCAGGACATCGAGAAATAAAATAACAGAACACTGATCCGCACTAATCTACGCTAATCTCACGCTTTACTCGTTCATGTTTGATTTGGCCAAAGCTGAGACCCTCGCCAAACTCTTTCTGCTTGTTTTCAGGCGACACTACTGAAAAAAGTCATGTGCACGTCGGCGGCGACGTAACTGATTTGACAAAAAAGGGCTTCACGGACATTCTGAACGCTTGGTGTATGGGATTTGACCCAAAGAAAATGAGCTAACAAACAAGTATTGACCTATAGAAGAGCGCAAGCCGACGTGGTATGTCAAGAAACGGATTCTAGCTAGATGCGTTGATCTCGATCAATCTCCGCTCAAGCGAGAATATCCGTTAGGACATTGCCGTGCACATCGGTTAATCGAACGTCACGACCGGCGTAGCGGTAAGTTAGTTTTTCGTGATCGAGCCCTAATTGGTGCAACACGGTAGCCCATAGGTCGTAAATGGTGCACGGCTTCTCCACGGCGTGGTATCCGAGTTCATCCGTTTCGCCGCAGATCGTTCCGCCTTTGATGCCTCCACCGGCAAGCCAAATACTGAATCCAAACGGATTATGGTCGCGACCGTCGCTGCCTTGTGAAAAGGGCGTGCGGCCAAATTCGCCTGCCCATATTACGAGCGTTTCATCAAGCAAACCGCGGAGGCGCAAATCCTTGATCAATGCGGCAATCGGCTGGTCGACCTGGTTGGCCATTGCCGCATGGCCCTTCTCGAGCGCGCCATGTTGGTCCCAAGGATTGGGCGCACCACCTGCGCCGATGCCTTTGGTCAGACAGCTGAGTTCCACAAATCGAACTCCCCGTTCAACCAATCTCCGCGCCAGCAAGCACTGCCGCGCATAAGCAGCCTTCGCAGGATCTGGCGCAACAAAACCATATAGTTTTTTGGTCGCCTCGGATTCACCGGATATGTCGCATACTTCCGGCACGGCGGTCTGCATCCGATAGGCGGTCTCGTAGTTGCGAATGGCCCCTTCGACTTGGGGGTTTTCAGTTTGTTGGACAAACGGCTGGTCGAGCCGTTTGATCAAATCCAAATGTCGAATCTGTTGCCGCCGGCGCAAACTCGCCGCGATATTTCGAACGGCCGGTGTCGCATCCGCCTTGATGATCGAACCCTGGTGCTCGGCGGGCAAAAAGCCGCTGCTGAACAAACCGATGCCACCGTGCGGAGGCACGGCATTGCCGCTTTGCAGTACAACAAATCCGGGCAAGTTTTCATTTTCGCTTCCCAGGCCATACGTTGTCCAAGCGCCCGCACTCGGGTGACCCATAAAGGGAAATCCCGTGTGCATAAAGTAATTACCTTGCGCATGTTCATTGACACTGCTGGTCATCGAACGCACCACGGCCAGCTCATCGGCCACGGAACCGATCTCAGAAAAAATCGAGCTGACGGGAATACCGCTTTGGCCATACTGGCGGAACTCAAACGGCGACGGCATTACGTTACCATTCAAGTTAAATTGAGTTCGCTCGACTTTGACGGGCATTGGCTTGTCGGCCAGATCTTTCAATTTTGGTTTGGGGTCGAACGAATCAACGTGCGAGACCCCGCCGGACATAAAACAAAAAATAACGTGTTTTGCGCGAGGCTTATGATGCAGCCCCGGAGATTGTTCGGTTGCACCTGGCACCGAATAAAGTGGGTTTGCCATTAACCCGGACAAAGCTAACAGGCCGAAACCGGTGGATGTTTCGGACAGCATTTGACGTCGGGTAATCGAGTTGCTTTTCATCTTTCGTCAGCGTATGTAAATAAACTCTTTCAAGTTGAACAAGGCGTGTGCGATGCGAGTCCAAACCTCGCTTTCATCGACATCTTCGCCGAGCGCCTCTAATTCTTTTGCCAGTTGAGTGAGGCTTGTTTCCAAAGTCTTGACCCGTTCGTGCTGCTGTTCATCGAGCGCGTCGAGCACATCGCTCCGCGTCACAAAAGCCTGGCCTTCAGCAGAGGCGGCAATTTCCTCACCGGTCAGCGCGCGATCGTAGAGCCGGGCCTCCAAGATCCGCCCTTTGAACAACCTTTTCGGATTCGGTGCACCGTGGCGCAAACCGAATAATACCTGGCTTTGCTTCGCGGCGAAAATTGCCATGTCGGATTTCCGGTACGGCTTACCGTAAGGCATTCCGTTCCGATAGCCTCGGATGGTTCCGTCCGCGTCGTAAGCGATGGCAATATGAACCGTTTGAGCGACCGCATCGCTTTCGTCCTCGCCGCCAAAATCGTCGGTTCGCCTGAAATTATCCGACCCGGCAAGCCAGCGTTTTGGGATTCTTTCACCGAACACGATCGAGTCGAACATATTGCCCTGCAAATCCTGAATCGTAATCACGCCACCGCCTCGTTGCTGGTCGTCGGCAAGTTGTACCCAGGCCTCGAGAGTTTTTTCACCGATCTCCTGCTCGATCGGAGATGTTGAAACGTATCCGCGACCGTTCAGCACCAATGCTCCATCGGTTAGCTTGGCATTACCGTGCAGCTTGCCATCAAGCTTTCCAATTGTGTCCTGGAGGCTGTCTCGAAAATTCCAACGGGCGATCGGATCGGGTCCGA
>CAJHZH010000134.1_pt1 | contig 19426 bp, 14 predicted proteins | sample 9198951 | NCBI WGS metagenome assembly CAJHZH01 (sample SAMEA7708381, study PRJEB35096) | sediment metagenome | biome: marine neritic benthic zone biome [ENVO:01000025]; feature: sediment [ENVO:00002007]; material: shallow marine sediment [ENVO:03000034] sea grass bed [ENVO_01000059] ...
ACGCGACCCAGCCCCCACACCGTCGACTGGGCGAGGCCACCAACCTGCGTGTCACCGGCAACGCGCTGCGCACCGCGAGTGACTAGCCAGATTCGAGGGTTGCTGTCGGTGCCACTGCTGACCATTGACTGAACAATTGATAAGGCGCCGCGGCAACCGATAACTTGACTGGCCTCGAGGCTTTCGATGGACAGTTGATCGGCCGGAGTCGAGTCGAGACTCCACAGATATATAACGCGGCTTAACGAAAAACCAGCGACTGCACAGTTTGTGAATACTTGATGAATTGCGGCAGGATCGTCGGCATCGACTACGATACTTGTCTCGTCGATTACCTCGCGACGGTAACCGTTGTAAACAAGTTGACATGGGTGTCCGCGCTGCCGAAGCAGGTTGGCCAAACGCTCTCCAATTCCTCCCCCATCTGCAAAGATTAAATATCCTTCCGTCGCAGTGTCCAAGTCCCGTACTGACGCTCTCACCCGATGCACGATTCGCCGTGCGCTTTTACGTGAAATGATTACGGATTGGGGCGAAGAGATATCGTTGTGATCTTGGTCAATTGTCGTAGGGAATGCGGTCGTCTGTTCGAAGCCTGAGTTACTTAGCAACTCGGTCCATTGCGATTGAGATATTAATGCGTGATCAGGCCGTAGTGAATAATCGGCGAAACGCCACCAGCCGTCTGTTAAGCCGAAGATCAAGTCGAGCCAATGTTGTTTTCGAGTCCCTTCAAGCAATATGAACACACCATGTGGAACAAGCAATTGATGAACGTGGGTGATTGCCTGTTGCAAGTCGCGTGTCGCATGTAATACGTTGGCTGCGATGATGATGTCAAAACTCTCAGTGGCAAAACCTTGTTCAAGTGGGTCCAATTCCGCGTCGAGAAGGCCATACCGGATAAAGGGGTATTTTTTAAACTTTCGTTCGGCGGTGCGGGTGAACAATTCCGAAACATCGGTGAACACGTACTCGGTCTGCCTTGCGGGCAGGCGGCTCGCGAGCTGTGCGGTCGTGCCACCAGTGCCCGCACCAATTTCAAGAATCTTGACTGTCCGGTCCCGAGGAAGATCGCGGATTGCCTGGATGACTGATTCCTCGACTAATGTGTTTAACGTTCGAGCAAACGGAGAATCGCGATAGAGTTTCTCCACCAACTCGGATGAACCCGACGGGAACAGTACTTCTAACGCATTGGTCTCACCGATCAACACTGCAGCGAGATTTTCACCACACTGTCGCAACAGTTTCAATTCCGCCACGTACTCAGGATACTTTTCTGCGGTTGCTGACCAAGTCAACGACGGCTCCGATGCGAACGACACAATGTCGCCCGATATCTTCCATTGGACCCCAGCCCTTGATAAAACGCCTTCGTCCGCAAGGATGTCCAGCATGCGGGCAAACAACCGATTGTGTTGTCCAATAACTCCGATATGTTTCGCCAACGATTCGCTGGTGAACGTCTGCCCCGCGACAGGCTGCCAAGCGGTCCGTTTCAAGGCTGCAACGATGTAACTGGCGGTTAGTCGTTCCAACTCGATTTCAAAAGCCCGGTTGCGATCGAGGTTGAGCTGTGCTTTTAGTCGATTGATCTCTGGTTGGACGCGATCCGCAATTTCGGATGGTGTTGCCAGATAATCGGCAGAGAGTCGGGTCAGATCTTGATCTAATCGCGATTTTGGTTGCCACTGGATTTCAAAGAAGGCTTCGGCTTGAGATGTGTCATTCGTTTGAACTTTGGAGTCCAGTGGTTCCGTTTGTATGGTCGAGTCGGCCGAATCCGCGAACCAATATCGCTTGCCTTGGAAAGGATAGGTAGGCAGTGCGACCTTGCGTCGGTTGTAAGGCGAATCGAAGCCTTGCCAATTGATGTCTGCGCCGTTGACGTACAACTCGGCGACGCTGTCAAATATTTGAGCCCAGTCATCTTTGTTTTTTCGGAGACTTGCCAGCCAGAGTTGGTTCTCATCGGGCAAACACTGCCGCGCTAGCGCCGTGATAGTTGGACTCGAACCGATTTCCAGAAACGCATTGCAGCCGATACGGGCCATATCGGTGATCGCGTCACTGAATCGAACTGGATTGCAAATCTGATTGCGCCAATAATCCGGTGTTGCAACTTCTGTGGCAACTATTTTTCCGTGAACGTTGGACGCGAAAGGTATTTTTGGCGTTCTGAACGACACGTTATGACAGGCCTGCTCAAATTCGTCGAGAATCGGATGCATGAGGGACGAATGGAACGCGTGCGAGACGGTCAAACTCTGCGCACGAATGCCGCTGGCCTTCAGTCGCTCGACAACGCGACGCATATCCATACCCGGTCCGGATATCACTATTTGCTCAGGCCCGTTAAGCGCGGCGATCGAGACATCACTATTACAAGTCGAGATGGCGGACAAAACCGCCCGTTCATCGGCAGAAACAGCAACCATTTCGCCGCCAGCGGGCAGATTCTGCATGAGTTTTCCGCGGAGTGCAACAAGTCTTAGTCCGTCTTCAAAGTCAAAAATTCCGGCCGCACACGCTGCAGCGTATTCTCCCACGCTGTGCCCGAGAACTGCACTTGGTTGAATGCCCCACGATACCCAAAGTTGCCATAGTGCAAACTCGATTGCGAAGAGCGCCGGTTGCGTGAACGCGGTTTGGTTAAGCGGCGAATTGTTACCGTTCGGTGGATAAAGAACGGACGATAGTGGCCGGTCCAGTGAATCCTTTAAACAACGATCACATTCATCAATTGTCGCTCGGAAACTCGGGTGAGTCTCGTAAAGAGATCGGCCCATGCCAACGTATTGGGCACCCTGCCCGGTGAATAGAAAGCCAATCCTGAGTTTGTCCTCGCGCGATTTCCCGGCGTAGACACCCTCGGTAGACTCGCTTTTTATTCTTGCCTCCAGCCGCGCCAGGCATGAATCTGTATCGGCTGCGACGATTGCGATTCGTTTTGAAAAGTGCATACGTCCGGCAGTGGTCGAATGGCATGCGTCCTTAAATTCCAAATCAGTTTGCCGGAGCGTTTCAGCATATCTTTCAGTTAACTGCTGTAACGCGACTGAATTCTTGGCTGAAATCGTCAGCAAATGTTGTGGTCTGTCGGTGGAAGGTTCTGCACGAGGTAACTCTGAGGCTTCTTCGACAACGATGTGGGCATTCGTGCCGCTGAAACCAAACGAGCTGACACCCATGATGCGTTGCCCATTTGTGGGTTTCCAATTGACCAAGTCGATAGGAACTTGCAATCGTAAGCGGTCCCAAGAAATGTGAGGGTTTGGTTCTCGGAAGTGTAGATGGGGTGGTATCGCGCGGTTGCGCAGCGCCAAAACACCTTTAATCAAACCCGCAATTCCGGCCGCGGATTCCAGGTGGCCAATATTGGTTTTCACCGAAGCCAAATGAACGGGCTCATCGGATTGTCGGTCATTGCCGAACACGGACGCCAACGCTTGTACTTCAATGGGATCACCCAGCTCGGTCCCGGTACCGTGCGCCTCGATGTAAGAAATCTGACTTGGGTCGACACCGGCATCATTTAGTGCTCGACGAATCAGCGCCTCCTGGGTTGGCCCGTGGGGTGCGGTGAGACCATTACTGCGACCATCGTGATTAACTGCGGAACCTCGGAGCAAGGCCAGAACGCGATCGCCGTCAGCCAATGCATCGGATAAACGCTTGAGTAACACCATTCCACAACCTTCGCCCCGTACGTAGCCGTTAGCACCCTTGTCAAATGTCCGGCAAGTTCCATCGGGCGATAAAGCTCGCAATTTACAAAGCGCAATCGTTGAAAATGGATGAAGAATCAGGTTGACACCACCTGCCAGCGCCATACGACACTGGCCAGTTCGCAGACTTTGCATGGCAAGGTGCACGGCAACAAGTGACGACGAACAGGCTGTATCGATCGCCATGGCCGGACCGCGCAATCCAAGAAAATACGACAACCGACCAGCCGCAGTGCTCGACGATGTACCGGTGGCAACATAAGGATCGATAGCCTCAAGACTGGCGGAATGATCGCGTATTCTCGAATAATCGCTGTGGGAGATTCCCACAAACACTCCAACATCGGTGCCCGATAATCGATCCGGAGCTTGGCCACCGTACTCGAGCGCTTCCCAAGTAACTTCCAACAACAATCGCTGTTGCGGATCCAATTCTGCGGCTTCGCGCGGTGCGATCGTAAAGAATTCGGCGTCGAAACAATCAACGTTATCGATCAATGCCGCACGCCGCGTGTACATTTTTCCAGGCTGATCGGGATCAGGGCTGTAAAACGCATCGACGTCCCAACGCCTTGGATCCAATTGACCCACCGCATCCACGCCGTCTCGCAATAGTTGCCAATATTGGTCTGGGCCGTCGGCACCTGGGAATCGACATCCAAGGCCGACGATCGCAATTGGTTCGGCGTGCGGGGTGTTACGCCCTGTTACGTTTGGCGCAATAAACGTTTCCTTTGCGCCTGCCAAATAATTCGAGAGTGCCGTAATCGTGGGGTGGCTATAGATCAGGGTTGGGGATATACGAACACCTAACCAATCCTCCAACTCACCCGAGAGACTAACAGCGACCGCGGAATCCAAACCAAGGAGCGCAAAGGGTACGTTCACGTCGATCAACGCGGGCGGTTGCTTGAGTTGTTGAGCGATTCGAGAAACCAGCCACTGCTTAATCAATTCGGCATCGCGACCACCACCATTTTCCGCTGGTTCAGTTGCCTCGGGTTTGGTTTTTGAGCGCGCCATGTTTGGAGTCGAATCAGAAACCGCAGACCTGGTAATAACTTTGAGTGAGTTTGCGAGATAGTCTTCCCGGCAACGAAATCGAGCAACCTTACCGCTGGTAGTCTTTGGTAATCGGCCGGGTCTTAGCAACAACAATTCCTGAATGACCAGTTCATGATTTTCGTAAACCGCGTTGCGAATCGTGGAAACAATCTCGTCCGTGTCTGCCTTGCGTATGTGCCTTTCCACCTCCTGGACAACAATCAAGGCATTTGTGCTTTCGTACTCGATGGAAAACGCAGCTCCTCCGAATGGCCTGATGGCGGGATGAGCGTGCAACACGGTTTGCTCGATGTCCTGTGGATAGTGATTCCGACCTCGGATGATGATCAGGTCCTTGATCCGCCCCGTGACAAACAGTTCTCCATTTTGCAGGAAACCCAAATCTCCAGTGCGCAAATACGGACCATCGCCGCTTTCTGCCAGAAAGCCACTAAACGCGTCATCGTTCCTTTCCGATTCGCCCCAATAACCGTCGGCAACGCTTGGCCCACTGATCCAGATCTCACCAATTCGACCGTCCGAGCACTGAGTCAACGACTCCGGATCGACAATCAGAACGGTTTGGTCCGGCAGACACTTGCCACAACCGACAAGCCGTTGCGAGCCTCCGGGAGCGTGTCGAACGACCGCATGGTTGTTCTGCAGTAGTCTTTGATCGAAGGACTCGATGATGGGTTGGTCCGGCACTAGTCCGCCGGTGGTGATGAGTGTTGCCTCGGCGAGCCCGTAGCACGGATAGAATGCTTCCTTTTGAAAACCGCACCGGCCAAATTTTTCGCAAAAACGCTCTATCGTTTCCGGTCGTACCGGCTCGGCCCCATTGAATGCCACTTTCCAACTGCTCAGGTCGAGCTCTTTGAGTTGCTGCTCCGTGACCTTTTCTAAACACAATTCGTACGCAAAGTTTGGTCCGCCGCTGGTAGTTCCACGATGCTCCGTAATCGCTTTGAGCCAGCGAAAAGGTTTCTGTAGAAACGACATGGGTGACATAAGTACGTTCGGCCGCCCCACAAAGATCGGCTGCAGTATCCCGCCGATTAAACCCATGTCGTGAAAGTTGGGCAGCCAAAATACGCCGGTGCCGGACCGCGTGTGCTCGAACGCCAAATTGATCAATGCAGAATTGTGCATCAAGTTCCTGTGCGAGAGCTTGACGCCTTTCGGATCGCCTGTGGAACCAGACGTGTACTGCAAAAACGCTAATGTACTTGCTGAAATCTCCGGAGTGATCCAATCATCGGGATCGGCGATCGTTGCCTCGTCCGTCGTTTGCCACTTTAGCCGGCTTAACTGTTCGGAGGATTCCAGAACGGGCTGCACAATATTCAGCACTTCGCTAGTCGTCAGCGCAACTTGCGCCCCGCAATCTCCGGCAATCAATTCGATTCGATTGAGTTTTGCATTACGTCTCGGCGGGTTGATCGGAACAGCGATTACCTGTGCGTATAGGCAACCAAAAAATGCGGAAACGAATTCCATGCCGGAGGGATAGACAAGCAACGCGCGCTGGCCCGACATGCCTTCCTTAAGCAACCACGCACCGATACAACGTGCGGCGGCGTCAAGTTCCGCGTACGTGACGTGAAACTGCTCGTACTCCCCATCAACCAAGTAAGTGAATGCGCGATCCGCCCCCTGATGCACGGCTCGGTGGCGAAGCAATTGCGTTAGAGTTTCTGGATGAAAAAACGATCCCGAATTGTAATCCCGCGAAACGTTCAATTTATGGAGTCCGGAGAAATATCGGTCAGCGGCATTCTTGGTTCGACCAGTGTAAACCTTTCCACCTGCTTGTCCAATGAATGGTCGGTTGAGGTTTTTTCGTGTGCGGCGACAATAAGTTCCGGTTCCGCAAGATGGATAAGAAAATAAGTGAACGTTATTCGCGGTGTGGCGGCGCATTCAGGAAATAGCTGTGCAGAACGATTCTTTGAGCGATAGTTGCGTTGACATTTGGTACACGCTGTTGTCGAGAGCCGATGATCCGGTACTGTTGTCGCAATATTACAAGATGTTGTCGGCCGATGAACAAAAGCAAGCGAGGCGTTTTGTTTTTGACAAACACCGAAATCAGTATCTCGCAGCTCACGCCCTTGTTCGCAGCGCGTTGTCTTACTATGTCGGGGTGTCGGAAGATGACTGGGTATTCGAAAAAAACTCGTATGGCAAGCCCCACGTGAATTCGCCACCCGGTAACGCCTTGAGTTTTAATCTTTCACATACCGAAGGGATGGTCATCGTTGCGGTCGCGACAACTCGAGAGGTGGGAATCGACGTGGAAAGACGGGAGCGCGAACTCGATTGGTTACCGATTGCCAAGCGATTTTTTTCGCCTCATGAAGTCGAGCAGTTGGAAAAAGTTCCAGAGGTTGATCGCGGAGTCTTCTTTTTTCGTTTCTGGACTTTGAAGGAAGCATACATCAAAGCGCGAGGGATGGGTCTGGCAATTCCACTCGAACATTTTTCGTTTCGTGTGCACAGTGAGCAACCTCCCACAATCTCATTCACCGAAAAGATTGAGGATGATCCCGCAAGATGGCAGTTCATCGAGGTGACTCTTGACAAGGAATACCAAGTGGCGGTTGCGGCCGATTTGATGGGGTTGAACAAGCTCGAGTTTCGAATTCGCGAGTCGGTGCCCTGCCGGTACCAAAACGATTCTGTCGATGTCGCGTTAGATATAGCAAACAGTTGTTCCATTTCGACGCCATGATTCACCGGATCGACCAACCAAGACCTCAAAACGAGTTCGAGCACGACCGAAAAGAATTGACGAAACGACGACTCAATTTACAGCTAGGTAGCGACAAAGCAATCGTTGGACTTAATCAACTACCGCGACAAAAAAACGTTTTTCGAGACAGAATTTAGGTCGGTCGATCGAGTTAGCCTAGTGCTTTTTTCATGAAGAATCTTCTGAAGCCTGGCGGGTAATCTTCTAGAGTCGCGAAGACTTCGTATCCGATCGATTCATAAAACGAATTCGACTGAAAGCTAAACGTGTCCAGATGTGAATGCGTACAACCTTGGTCGACCGCTGCTCGTTCGATCCTTTTCATTAACTCGCGGCCGTGGCCCGCACCTCGCAGCTCTGATGCAACCCAGAGCAACGAAACGTAAAACCAGTTCCAATTCAATACACCGGAGACTCCGCCAACTAGCATCTCCTTGTCACGCAAAAACACTGCGATCGGCTTGAATCCAGGTTCATCGACAAATTCACTCGCATGATGGCTCAGACCGTTGGACAATGCCTCCAAATCGGACTGGGACGGTGACAAATCAGTGTCAAAAAACATACTCGCGTTTCTCCGGTGATGCTTCTTCAGTTCAAGAGTTATCGGTAGACCGCCACAGCGTGACATTTTATTTACTGCATGCTCGGGGGCGAGGTTGGGATTTTGACAAGTCGGGGAATTATGAAGGCTTTCAGCGGTTTGAACGTGACTTGTGTTTTAGTGCAGCTAGAATTCGCCGCATGAAACTCACTGATGTCAAAAAACAATCACGGTAATTGGAAGGTGGGCGAATGTATGTTCATTAGAACGAGGATCAACACATTCAACCTTCGCAACACCCCGGTGAATTCCTGTCAGTTCTTCATTCAGTTGCTTAACACTCAAGAATAATTCATTCTCGCGAATCTCAGTGGAAACTAGTTTAGAGTTCGGCAGGTTGGTCATTGTGATTTTGACATTAACGGGCAACAACATGCCAAGGCACAAAGCGCTGCAACTGATAACAGTTTGGTGATGGCGAACATGTCTTTTCCTTTCTTACCGGTGCTTCACAATTCGTTTCACTGAAAAACCAACAACAAGCGCCACAACGATTCCTGACACAAGCCACCACAGATAGCTAGTTGGGTTATCGTTTTGAGGTGCGTTCGAGTATCTACGGTTTACCGCGTCGAAAATTCTAGTATTAGTTGGAAGTTGTAAATCAAACGCGCTATTTGCAATGTTGTTCACAAAGTCCGATTCAATCACAGTCACCGTGATTTTTTGACGATAACGTTTCTTTCCATTCAAACGAAACTGGTCGCTCCCGGTTTCTACAGTTGCCATACCACGCCGATACATCGTCATATCCCAGGATGTTGGGAAAAAAGCACCCCGATCATCAACGCCTCGATACTTAATATGGAATGCAACCGTTACGGACCCGTCCGTTCCGCTGAGATAGCAAACGCGCGTCGGCAGGTATCCAAATTCAGATGGAAACACAGCAGTAACCGGACCGATGGTTGGATGTTGCATGTCTACTCGTAATTCCGGTCCGTTTGTCATTGTGACGAACGCGGCTCTCACCATCTCACTTTGTGCAATCAACTGATCGAAGGGAGTATCCCGGTCAACTACACCCACGTAACGGGGGTCAAATTCGGGGCCACCTGGCGTCTCGCCCTCTGGACGCATCCAGGCGGAGGCGGAATCAGCGATATAGGTGGTCCAAAACTTGCCGTTAAAGAGTTCTTTGACCGTTGAGTTATTCGATTGAACTTCAAGGTATGTTTGATTTCCTTTGAACAACAGCGTGATATCCTTTTCTATTCGAGCCGGCTTTGCCGCAAACACAATGATTGCTCCGTTCGGACTCTCGACCTGTTCGTCCTCCAACCTTGATTCCGTGTTCAACATGACTAACTTCATCGCGGCGCGACCTTCGGCAATCTTGGAATGATTGACTTGGATGGATTGAAGAATAAGTTCGCGCGCCTTATCCGGCGTAATTTGAAGATCAGTTTGAGCCAACGCTACGCTGCCACAAACAAACAACAGCAGAGTCGCCAATAAACTGCGCTGCAACATTCAATCACCTCCAGCACACGTACATAAGCCAATGAATATTGCGAGATCCAGAGATTCAGATAATGACCGTGTGCTGCCATCGGCGAGTGCAACATTTACAATCCCGGAGTGAAATGAATATGGCTCGCCACTGTGGTTAAGAACATTGATAAATTGCTTCGTCGTGGAGGAAGGGTCAAGTTGTACCGTACCAATCGAAAGTCCCGCCCACGCCCGAAAATATCCCTTGGCATCGCCCGGGCTTGACGCCTTTAACACCATGGACTCATCAAGATTGGGATAGTATGAGTACAGCGAATAATAACGATCGTAGAATTCATTCCAGTCGACCGAGACAAGTCCAGATTTCGATCTTCGAAAAAACATCCCACTGGCTGATTCCCACGCAAGTATCGTGTTGGAAGTGCCGTCGGTAATTTTTGCAAATGACAGAGTCTCTCCCGCAACGTGTTTTACGCGACTTCGGATCGGTCCGATGCGTTGTCGCGCAGGTTGTGATCGATTTAATATGCCTCCATTACCTTGATAGTCGGCTGTGTAAGCAAAAACGCTCTCATCCGTCGGCGGCTCTCCGAACCGTGCCGAAACCGGTCCGACCCGCGCAACCGCCGAGGATGACGGACAGTGAAACACGTTAAAACTTGTATCAAACAACTCGCGATTCCGAATATCAAATGTCGTTGTGTTCGATACGAATCGCGATTTGTCATTAGCTACTTCCAACAAGCGTGCAATTTTAGGAAGCCAACCAGAATCCGAAAAATATGATGATGAATTTGGCAGACCATTAAATTCTGAAAAAGGCAAAACTCGATGGTGCGCTTCAAAATGATGAACTGCAATATTGATCTGCCGCAGGTTGTTTAAGCACGCAGTTCGCCGACTTGACTCGCGAACCATCTGAACGGCAGGAACTAGCAGCCCTATTAGCAACACGATGATTGCGACAGTAACCAGCAATTCTATCAAGGTAAATGCAGCGCGCATTTTGTGCCTTTATCAGACACTGTTTCACACGATATAGAACCGAATGTAGTATGGTTGATTATCTAAGACCCAAAGCAAGTGTCAAGATATCTTGATAGGGTAATACATTGAAATCTAAATTTTACACGAGTAACACACTGAAAATTAACGAGTTGAAGATCCGTCCAAGCCTTGTAATCTGCCTTGTCACCCAAATAAATTGCGATCAACTGAAATGACATTCACCACGGTACTCGCCTGATGCGTCTGACCGTGGGAAAGAATCCCCGGACGGCGACAAATCAGTGATAAATAAGCATGTTCACGCTTCCATCTCTGGGTCATCGAGCATATTTAGATTGCCACGACCGTCATCCAATTTGATTGATTGTGCGGAAAAAAATGATTCGCGCGGCCGTGCCTACAAAAACAGGCATAGTGATGCTCGATAAGTTTGTTTTCGTTGGCGGCGCAGATTAAAATATCGATTGGACTTGCTTCCCCCTCCTCCCAAAACCACATATTCCGCTTCTCCTCCCAATCAAAGCACATTGATCTTGGGCTTTTCACTCATCCTTTTACGTTGCCCGCACCCACCCTCAAGGAGTCCCAATATGCGGTCCCGCAAGCACCGTCAAGCATTCACACTGGTCGAGCTGTTGGTTGTTATCGCAATCATTGGGATCTTGGTGGGAATGTTGTTGCCCGCCGTTCAACAGGTTCGCGAGGCAGCGCGTCGAGCCGATTGCCTGAACAATCTGCGTCAAATCGGATTGGCAATGCACAATTATCACTCAGCTCTTCGGAGGTTCCCGGCAGGTTGGATCGATTTTGATCCATCATCTCACCTGCCACAACAAGGCAACCGATTTGGCTGGTCGTCGATCATCCTGCCGTTTATCGACCAGGAAAACCTTTACAAAACGTATGAAACTCGAGGCGCCGTCATTTACTGGGACAACTTTAATCTAGGCATTAACGGGTTGGTTGATGACGACGCGTCTACGGTCTTGACGATTTATACCTGCGCATCAGATTCAATGCCTGATATCAACCCTAACTGGGATCCAACATCAACAAGTTCACTACACCCGGCAGGTCTGGCCACCTATCCCGTTCCGATTGGCCCGCTTGCTAAGCTGAATTACGCCGGGAATTTTGGAGTGGGGATAAGTGACGTTGGCGAATCGCTGATGTTGATTCCACAAAACAACGGAATGTTATCGGGACCATTCCCCGATATGGGCAGTGGATTGGTGTTTGAGAATGATGGTGTATTTTGTTGCAACAGTAGCGTGTCCATTCGTCAATTCACCGACGGCACAAGCAACACCGTGCTGGTCGGCGAACGTGGCGGGATCGACCCAAACGCCGCTGCAGAGGGAAGAACCGATATGCCCAACCTCTTGGTTCGGATTGGTTTGCCAGATTCGCAAATAACGCCGAGATTGAAGGGTACCGGTGATATCAATCGATGGCGTGGCCTAGGCGGTGACGGTTCGGCTCAAGTTTCTATGGGACCGCCATTGAATAATATCGACGGTTCGCCACCCGCGTTTTATACCGCTCGACAAGACTACCTGTTGAATGGATCTACTGATTGGGATGGCGATGGAATGAATGCCTATACCAATGGATATTCGAGTGCCCATCCGGCTGGCGTCAACATGTGTTTCGCTGACGGTTCGACGAAATTCATGAGCGAAAGTGTCGGTATCGAGTTGCTCCAAAACTTGCTGCAGAGAAACGACGGGCAAGTTATTTCGCAAGAAGACTTCTAGGACATGTCACGCTAAGAACCAGGTTTGCTGATAAGTTCGGTACATCCGTCCCGACTGCGATTTGGCAACCGGAACGGCCACGCCAACAAAACACGTCGTTCTTGCCACATCTTACAACGGAAGTTGTTAGACCAGGATTCGACCTAATCGTTTTCTTATCGGGATGTTTCGTCGTTTACGTGCTGAATCTCGTCAATCGCACATCCGAATCGCAAATAGTGACCATTGCAATCCCGGATTTCGAATTCGCGCATCCCATAATCATGGTTCGCAAGTTCGTTTGCCATCGTTACGCCGTTGGCTTGGCATTTCGCGTATAATTCGTCGATCACCTTACCGACGTAAATGGCCAGCCACCCGGAGTTGGATGGTTCTTCGCGTCCTCGGTACCATGCGACGAAGCGGAGAAAAGTAGCCGCGGCTTGGCTGCAACTGAGATTCGAAAACTCAACTGATTAGAATTCGACTCGATTCTGAATTGTAAATGCCGGGCTTTTGCTCCCCGCAGAGAAAAAACTGGTAACCAAATACGGCTACGCGCAGTTTCAGTTATGCGTCGTCCATATTTGAAAATACGTTTCTAGAAAAAAAGGCAGCGAAGATGACCAAGTACGATGTCGTGATCGTGGGTGGTGGTCCGGCGGGACTATCCGCAGCGCTTGTTCTTGGTTTGGCACGCCGTAGCGTTGTCGTATTTGATGCGGGCCAACCACGGAATGCGCCTTCCCGGCAAGCTCATGGATTCTTGACCCGAGACGGATGTAGTCCCTCCAAGCTGTCACAGATTGCAAGACGGCAAATGGCGGCATATCCAAGTGTCGATCTCCATCAAGCACGTGTCGAGACAATCCGCAAACAGGACTTCGATTTTGAAGTCGTGGCGGAAGGCGGTGAATCACTGATCACACGACGGTTAACAGACAGGAATTACCAGCAAACACAAATTCACAGCCTCGGAGTGTGTTGGCCTCCTGGACTTAATGCAATCAGCAACAAGACAATTCCGAATAGGCCAGAAACAACTGTCAACAATATCGGTGGGGCCATATGTTGAATTAACGGTCCTCGAGTCGCAACGACATGAGTTGGGTCATCTGGATTGATGTAAACTGTGACCTGGTTCTTATCGTAGAATTCATTGACGATCGATTCGTATTGTTTTCCATTTGCTCGATATCGAACTGTCGTTTCCCAGCCATAGATCGTCCCCCGTCGCGAGCCGGGCCTGTCCAAATCGACTTCCACAACTGTCGCTGGCACTTCTTGCCAATCGTATGTTCGATTACCGCGCACCCACGCGAAACCCAACCAAGAGCAGCCGACGGCAAAAACGGCTACGGTTATCAGACCGGTTTTGAAAAATTTCGTCGACATAACAGGAGGATGGTTCGGATACTGAGAATGACATCCCGCTAAGATCTTGCGATATTCTGAGTTCTTAAACTATTCGTGCTGGTGCTACTCGCCGCGCGGCCACACATTGTCCGCAGTGTTTTTGTCTGGGAAACGTCCATAGGGATCGAGTGTGATCTTATTGATCTTCCTTTCTCCGAAGTCGAGAGTTGCCGTGAAACGTCGGTTGCCTTCAAACCAGACTTCCACCGGCCAAGTAACGATTGCACTGCCATCTTCGAGTATTTTGGCGTTTGGCAGGAGCTTAGGCTCGGGACCTTCCGCAGCAAATTCGACCTTGAGTACGACGGGGGAGGGCATTTGACCATCTTGTTTGACGGTCACGATCATGTTTGACTCGGCCGTCTGTACGCTTTCGATTGAGCCGTCCACCGATTCGGTGGTCCACAGCCAGTAATACCAGAACCAGCCGAGTTCCCTATCGAGCGAGTTGCTCATGCAGAAGACAAAATCCCACGGTGACGGGTGCTTGAACACCCATGCCTTGGTGTACTCGCGCATAGCCCGCTGAACTTCATCGTCGCCAACGATTCCACCGAGCATTGAGAGCATCAGCGGCGCCTTACGATAGGTTTGGAAGCCATACATTGGGCCGGCATAATTGGCAGCCCACATCATCGGTGGCTCGCTTTCATTACCACTTAGCCGACCGTAGCTTTGCCCACGGCCGTCGAAATTGCCGACGACTCCGTTCGTATCGGCGCGGGAAAGGGTATTCATGTACACGTTCAATCCCTCGTCCATCCAGCCATACCAGGTCTCGTTCGTTCCCAACATCATCGGCCACCACTGATGGGCCACCTCGTGGTCCGCAGCGCCTTGGTTGGAGTTGATGACCATTGGGTATTCCATACCTGAGCTCGGACCGTCCTGTAAAGTTAACTGGGGGAAGGCATAAGGCGCCCAAAGTGCCGAGTAGAATTCTAAGGCGTGGCGGCTGATCGCTCCTGCCCGCTCGAAGCGTTTGGCGCGCTCAGGTAGGAAGAACATATGGATTGGAATCGTACCCTTTTCCGGTATGGTTGCCCGAGTGGACCGCCAGACATAGTTTTCCGCCGTGGCCCAAGCAAAATCGTTTACCATGTCGGCCCGATAGTGCCAAACCAGACGATCGCCCGCCGCCGTGGATTTTCCCGGTCCCGATTCGTCCTCACCAACGATAGTCACTTCATCGTCCGAATCGAGAACGGTGTTAAGCCGCTCGCGCGCGGTCGCAGTAAGTACCTCATCCGGGTTCTGCAGGATGCCAGTTCCACTAACAAGCCAACCAGCTGGGACGTCGATGTAAACGTCAAAGCGGCCAAAGTTGTTGTAAAACTCCGCCGGGCCGAGGTAGGGGCTGGTGTCCCAGCCGCGCAGATCATCGTATTTGGCAAGTCGCGGGAACCACTGAGTGGGTTGGAATAGATTTTCGCCCCAACGTTGCGTCATGCGGTGTCCACGTCCTGTTGGACCGCCGGGCAACTTGGTTTGCCAATCGATCTCAAGTGTGGCAGTCGATCGCGGCGGAATCGGCTCCGCAAGGTAAATGGTCGCAACGGTTTGATCCAAGCCGCGGGCGCGGGCTGGTTTGGGTTTATCATCCTCTCCCTCAACTTGTTCTCGACGTCTTTCCGCTCGCTGCCCTCGTTGAGCGGTGAGTTCAACCTCTGTTCCGTCGATTGCGATACGAGTCACAACCATTCCCTTGGTTGTTTCAGCAGGAACCGAAGCGCCGCGTTGAACTCGAGGTCTGTAGATATTGTGGTCGAGCCGTAACACAATCTGTTTTAGTGCGTCGGGACTGTTGTTGTGGACCAAGATCGACTCACTTCCAATAAGTGTATGATTTAAAGGATCCAGTCGCACGTGGATTGTGAAGTCAGTCTGCAACTGCCAGTAGTTCGGCCCCGGGCGTCCTGTGAAGTCGCGTGTGCCAGCCTCGAATGCTTTACGAATTGAATTGGTCAACGGCACATCACGACGAATTGCCCGGGTCGACGATTCGACGCTCGCTTTCAACACTTCAGGCACTGAGTCTAAAGCGGCACCCGGCGGCGACTGCGCCAGGGTTATCGATATCAATGGAACGATGTTAACTAAACTGATTGCAAGAACGGTGCGTAAGATCATCGGATTCTTCCGTCAGAGTGTGCCAGCGGTTTCCGGCAAACAATGTCATGCTTCACGAACGACTGAATCGAAATTTCTAAAGTGAATTCTAATTTGCGAGTCGACAGCAAAATACCCGACGTGTCGTCGAGCAGCTAGTCGCGCGTTAGTCAGATTTGCGTTTAATAACAAAGCCACGCATGTTGCCCGCGTCGAGGCGAAAACCAGTTATAGCGCCTGAATCATTTCGTTCCACCAATAACAAAACTCGGGCCTGCGATCGTGCGAACATATCGGGAACAACCGCGCGAAGCGAAATGCGTCGATTGGGGGCATGCACGACCAGTCGTTTACCCTTTGCCGTCAATTTGAATTTGGCATCCAATTCGGGGCTGTGATAGTCTCCGGAAAGTTCGTCGAGTTCGGCTGGAGTCACTTTATGAGGCTCGTAGGATTCATAAACCACGGTACCCTCGCCCGACGTTGTAACCGTCATTGTTTTGTTCGCGAAGACGACTGGCACGTGCTGTCCAACACCGATCATCACAAACGAGTCCTTTCCAGTCGCGCCAAGTTCAGTTCGATTGAACGGGCTCCGAACATAAAACAGTTTGTCGCCGACCAACTTGATTTCGCGGATGTACCCGGTGTTGCGATTAGAAAATGACCTGTGAATTGCTCGAGTTCATCCTTGCTGCGCTCGATCAGTACCGGCTCGTCAGTTTTTGGCTCCTGTGGCGTTGCGTTAGAGTAATCATCGGCCAGGAAAACGTCCGCAACACGCCGCGCAAGTTGACCGGGGTTGACGCTGCTCAGGTTAGCCAACACCGCAATCGATAACCGTTGTTTGGGAAAACGCAAAAGGGCACTTCGATAACCACCGAGCGCACCACCGTGCTCAACGGTCTTGAGCCCGCGATGTTCTCCGTGCACTAGACCAGCCGCATAATCAAGTTCTTCCCCGTTGGCCAGTCGGCCACGCTGGTGTTGCGCCTTGAATAATGCGTCGCCTCCAACCGCGTGATTTTGAAAGTTTTGGTCCCATCGGAAAAGGTCAACAACGTTTGAGTAAACACCTCCCGAACCGACGCGGTCGAACGTATTCATGAACTGTTTGTATGTCTTTCCTCTCCCGGGAAAATACCCCATCGCCCGGTGTCGAATAATATGTTGGAAATCGTCATGAAAATGAGTGTTGTTCATGCCCAGCGGTTTAAAAATTCGCTCATCTGCAAATTCGCGTAGCGATTTTCCACTGACTCGTTCGACGATCACGTTCAACAGGAAGTAGCCCGAGTTGCTATACGAATACTGTGCCCCCGGTTCGAAATTCAATGCACGCTGCCGGGCGAGCATTGCGACAATATCGTCGTCGTCATGGAACTGATCGATTGGCCGGCCGGCCAGCTGCAACAAACCGAGGTAGCCGCGCAACCCGCTTGTGTGATGTACCAGGTGGCGTACGGTTATCGGCGTCCCGTAGTCGGGCAATTCGGGTACATGTTTTCGAATATCATCATCCAGATCCAACTTGCCATCTTGCACCAAGAGTAACACGGCAGCTGCTACAAACTGCTTGGAGACCGAACCCAGGTAGAAAACAGTTTCGGCAGTAATCGGAACATCGTGTTCGAGATGAGCAATGCCGTATCCTTTTTTGAAAACGATCTTGTCGTCGCGATAAACACCGACCGACATACCTGGCGAGCTGGGTGTCGACCAGCGGGCAAAGATTTTATCCAACTGGCGTTCGATGTCCTCGGAGGGTGATTGCGCCGAAACGGTCGCAACCAGTCCCGTAATAACTACGGCAGCAGTGATATAGCGCAACATGATCCGTCTCCTTCGTCCGACGTAGTGAACATCGTGATGGTTGTTGCCACAGACCGGGAATATTTGTTGACACGAAATTGAATTGATATCTTATCTTATTTTGCGGTTGTTTTTTTGCCTTTAAATAGGAACCTAACTTTTCAAAAAGCCAGACCTTTGGCCCGTTAACTTGGTAAAATGCGCCGGTTTGGAACAGTTACGCCGCATCCAGCTCGATTCTCCACTTCCGAAATATACGCGGACCTAACCGTCGCCCCCGCAGGCGGGATGGCAAGTCATTTCTTGCAGAGAGGAGTGGTCTCATGTCGGACCATTCGGAGTCTGCTCGTCCGAATGTTGTCGTCTGTCAATACACAGTCGGCGTCCGAGGCGATTGCGCGGCGAGCGATATTCGATTTGTCTCAAGATGTTCGTGAAGAGGCAAACATATCTTTGGGACAACGCCCGCACGACCAATATCGGCAGGTATTAATCGACGGTCTTAATTATCCATGGGCCCCGGTTTCGCAGCACGCCGCCGAAAGCCTGGTGGCCGTCAACGACTTGAGTGCCATCGGAAGATTAATTGATTTGCTGGACGAGCCTGACCCGCTCAAGCCACATTGCGATTCGCGCGGCAGATGGGTCGTAAGTGAAATGGTCCGTATTAATCACTTACGGAATTGTCTAATGTGTCATGCAAATACTGCGCTAAGTGATCGTATTCTTGGCAATGTCACTTATGCATCCGCGACGGGCAACAATTGAATTGGTGATTCGTTATACGGTTTGCTACTTGCAGCCGATTCTACATCGAGTGATAGTTTAGAATTGACTTTCAACGACTAGCAATAGCAACTTAACTAGAATCTATGGATAAAGACGATTTTTCGGTTTCAGAGTTGAACCGTGTGAGACGCGTTGCCAAACGCGGCGTATACGACCGCCAAACCATATACCAAATTATCGACGCCACACTTATCGGGCACGTCGGCATCAACGATTCACAGCAACAGCGAGTGGCTGTGATTCCGATGTTTCACGCGCGCATGGATGATGCAATTCTGCTACACGGCGCGCAAACCAGTCGTTTGATGGAAAACCTCGCGTCGGAGGAACCCGTCTGTGTGTGCTTTTCGTTAGTAGATGGGATCGTGCTGGCCAAATCGCTGTTTCACCACTCGATGAACTATCGCAGCGCTGTCGTATTCGGAACCGGCAGCGAACTCATCGAGCACTCGGACCGGATTGCCGCCCTCAAACAACTATCCGACAAAATCATGCCGGGTCGCTGGGACGATGCTCGACAGCCAAATGAACAAGAACTCAAGGCAACGAAGGTTGTCAAAATTGAGATCGAATCGGCTTCAGCCAAGATTCGCACCGGCGGACCAGTCGAGGAGCCTGAAGATGAAGAGTTGCCCGTGTGGAGCGGTGTTTTGCCGCTAACGACTTCCGCAGCTGTTGCACAAACAGATGAGTTATCACAGGGAATCGACTTTCCCGAATACATCCAAGATTTCGCTCGACGTTTCAACGACAGAGCGAATTAGTGGAATCACAACACCCTCCCATATTTTTGTGTCTGGTGGTGGAGTAAACGGGAGCCGGCTAACTACAACAATTAATTTTGCGTACACTATTTTTGTTCGCCCTGGCGGATGCCGATCAAGGTTTCTAGCTTCTTGTCCAGTTCTTTGCCAAACAGGCTGCCGACGGTTTGCATCGGATTCCGCAGCGCCTCGCGTACTCGTTC
>CAJHZH010000309.1_pt1 | contig 19405 bp, 14 predicted proteins | sample 9198951 | NCBI WGS metagenome assembly CAJHZH01 (sample SAMEA7708381, study PRJEB35096) | sediment metagenome | biome: marine neritic benthic zone biome [ENVO:01000025]; feature: sediment [ENVO:00002007]; material: shallow marine sediment [ENVO:03000034] sea grass bed [ENVO_01000059] ...
AAGCGTCACCAGCCATCTTTTTCCCCAATGCTTCGGCTGAACACCGCGACGGTCAAACGTTGAAGAACGCTGGAGAGGTAAATATCTTTGGCGTTCGGCCCGAGTTTTGGGTGTTTGGCGAGGACTTGGCTTCGCCAGCTCGAGACATTGCTGTCGATGAAGTTGTAATCAATCAAGTGCTGGCAGATGATTTGAATATCACGCGCGGGCAAGTGCGTGCCGGCGATATCCGAATTACGATCGGAGTCCCAAAACAAAAGCTCTTACCATCTGATAGCGCGCTGGGCAACAAGGATGATCTCGTCGAACGGCTTGTCAATCTGAAGCTGATTGACGTTGTCCCGGCCAAAAGTCTTGGTCGATTTGGCCTTTACCCGAGTCAAATACCTCCGCGAAACGCTTACTTGTCCATTCGTACGCTGCAGGATGCGCTTAACGAGGGGATACTCAAATACAAACAGTCGCCAGAACAGGCCAATATTATTTTTGTTTCCGGCTCATCAGCTCATCAACCTCCCACGGTTGATGAGCTTGTGAAACTCAAAGATTCAATCCGCCCCACGGTCGACGATCTGGGTTTGCGAGTTAAGCGAGTAACGCAGTCGTTCGAGGAGCAGACTGTTTTTGACTATTTTAGTATTTCCTCGGATCGACTAGTTATTCCACCAAGGGGTGCCGAGTCCATCAGAAATGCATTTCCAGATGCGATTCCATTATTTACATACCTTGCCAATGACATCTCGCAAGTAGACAAGATGGGACAAGCTGCCGCTGGTGGAATACCGTTTTCCATGGTGACGGCAACCGAGCTCTCTCGGATGTTCCAAACTCTAAACGATCCGAACGAGCGAAATGCAATCGCGCTGAACCAGTGGGCTGCCGATGATTTGCGGGTCGATATCGGTGACACGGTAATACTCACCTATTTTGACCCAGAAACAACTCATGGCAACGAAATCGAAAAAACGGCGGATTTCGTGGTCACAGATATCGTGCCGATCACAAGACCTTCGGAGCCATTCATCGTTGGCCGCCGGGGCAGGGTAACGCCAGCAGAATACGACAGCCCCCCAACTCGTGCTAACGATCCCCATATGACGCCCGAAGTCCCCGGACTAACCGATGCTGAGTCGATCGAACGATGGGATTTGCCGTTCGACACGGCGAGTGCTTTGCGACCGCAAGACGATGACTATTGGGAGTACTATCGAACAACTCCAAAGGCATTTGTGTCACTGGCAACCGGCCGAAATCTCTGGTCCAGCCGGTTTGGCGATACAACATCGTTCCAAGTACCCATTCATCCGGAATCCGATTTCCAAACGCCGAGCGAAGCGCAGGTCGCAAAAAAGATTGTTGACCAGTTTCGCGCGGATGGTCATCTGCTTGGAATGAAAGTCGTACCAATAAAACAAAAAGGGCTGGACGCATCATCTGGTTCGACACCCTTTGATGCCTTATTCCTGGGTCTCAGCATGTTTGTGATTGGAGCGGCGTTGATTCTGGTTTCGCTGCTGTTCCGATTGGCCTTACAACAGCGCTCGGATGAGCTGGGAACGATGCTCGCCTGCGGATTTCGACAGAAACACGTTGGCAAAATCTGGCTGTACGAGATGCTGGGAATCTGTATTGCTGGTGCCATCGTCGGCGTATTTTTGGGTTTGGGATACGCCTGGTTGATGTTGCTGGGTCTCAAAACTTGGTGGGTCGGAGCGATCACCACACCGTTTTTGAATTTGTACGTGAACTGGTGGACGATACCACTGGGTTTGTTTTGCGGTGTGCTGATCTGCGCCGTCACGATCTACTGGTCGATTCGCCGCGCACGCCAGCATTCGGTGCGATCCCTTTTGTCTGGCCAAATTGAATCGACAACATCGCAACGCGGCATTTCGGCGGGTCTTGTCAAATGGTCCATGGTTGTCTTTGTTTTGATTGCTTTGCTGCTGACCGTTTTGGCAGCGACTTCGCTGGGAGGTGAATCGCAGGCAGGGGGGTTCATGACCGCTGGTTTCCTGATCCTGGTCACGGCACTACTCTGGATTTGGCGTCGATTGCAACGAAGTTCGGCAACCTCGCAGCAGGTAATTCTCGATCTGAATCGGTTGGCATGGACCAACGCAGGCCGCAATCCACTTCGAAGTACTTTGACGATTGGTTTAGTTGCGGTTGCCAGTTTTCTAATTCTGGCAATCAGTGCATTTCGTCTGTCACCCACCTCCGAGGGCACCGCCGGATTCGAGTGGGTTGCCAAAACGAGTCAGCCGGTATTCGTAGATCTAAATACGACCGAGGGACAACGCAGCGTGCTGCGCGGCGAGGTAAAAGAACTCAGTTCAAACAGCCGCGTGCTTTCGTTCCGGTACAAATCGGGAGAAGACGCCAGTTGCAACAATCTGTACCAATCGACGCAACCACAGGTATTGGGTGTTTCGCAAAACACAATCGATTATTTTCGCGACTCGGATGTTAAGCAATTCGCTTTCTCGATGACACCAGGTGAAAACCCATGGGAGTTGTTGCAGGATCAAACGGACAATGGTGCCATCCCGGTGATTATCGACAAGAACACGGCTTGGTATAGTTTAAAGGTTTATACGCCGGGGACCGAGTTTACGATCGATTACGATTCCGGCGAAAGTCCCACGTTTCGGCTGGTAGGACTTCTCAGCAATTCGATTCTTCAGGGAAATCTACTGATATCCGAAGAGAACTTCACTCAAACTTTTCCTGAGATCAGCGGCTACCGATATTTTTTGTTAAAGACCGAGCCGACAGAAAAAGACGCACTAGCCAAAGCACTATCCGATCAAGGGTTCGACGCGCGCGGAGCGGAAAAACTGCTTGAGGGTTTTTTGGCGGTACAAAATACCTATCTGAGCACGTTTCAAAGTCTCGGGGCGCTCGGCCTGCTATTGGGAACCTTCGGCCTGGCGGCGGTTCAATTGCGGAGCGTTTTGGAACGACGCAAGGAACTGGCCTTGTTGCGGGCGGTTGGTTTTTCGCGATCGAAATTGGCCAAGATGATCTTGCTCGAGAATGCGTGGTTGCTGGTCGCTGGATTGGGGATCGGAATTGGTGCGGCATTGTTTACCACATTGCCACATTACTTCTTTGGTGCGGCCACCGTTCCCTGGCGCGAGCTGTTGATCATGTTTGCCCTGATTGTACTGGTCGGCATCCTTACAGGTTGGCTCGCATCCCGGGCCGTTTTCAGAGCTCCTCTAATCGATTCATTGCGGGCCGCCTGATCAGCTTGTTGTGGGTCCAGGCTCCGAGCCAGCTAAGACGCGCTTCGCAGATTTAAGTCAACGGTCCCGCCGGCTGAAATCAGCTGGCGAGTTTTTTCAGAATCTCCGCGCCCCGTTGCAGTTTTTCGTCAGAAACAGCAAACGCAATTCGAAAATGCGTATCGCGACCGCTAAACACAGAACCTGGAATAAGCAGCAAGTTCTCAGAAATCGCTTTTTGCATGAACTGGCGACCTGTTGTTGCGGAAGGTAATTTTGGGAAAAAGTAAAACGAGCCTGTGGGTTTGACGATGTCGTAATGCGATGAGAGCTCATCGTATAGAAAATCCCGTTTTTTGCGATAACTGTCGACATACTGATCAATCGGCGTATCCATAGCCGTTATGCCTGCCCATTGAACGGGATGAGGTGCGCAAACAAACGTAAACTGTTGCAGTTTGATCATTTCGTTTATCAACGGTTCCGGACCGTGAACGTATCCCAGTCGCAATCCGGTCATCGCGTGGCTTTTCGAAAACCCATCCACAACGACCGATTGCGGGTTAAATTCAGCCGGCGAAACATGCGGGCTGTCGTACACGAATTGACTATAGATTTCGTCGGAAACCAGGCAAACACCTGCTTCGGATGCGAGTTCGGCAAGTTGTTTGGTTTCCTCGCGAGTAAAACAAATGCCTGTCGGGTTGGACGGATTGTTCGCGATGATCATTTTGGTGTTCGGTGTTATGGCATCGGCAACACGACCGATATCGAGGCGGAAATCCGGGTACAGATCGATGGGTACGGGCACGCCGCCCATCAATTGAGGAAGGGCAGGGTACATGACGAAATAGGGATCGAAGATGATTACTTCGTCACCTGGATTGAGCAACGTCATCAGACTCAGCACCAGTCCACCGCTGGTTCCCGAGCAAACAAATACGCTTCGATCTTCGTGGTTGTATTGCTGCTTGATTCGTTGCTGCAACTTATTGCGTAACGGCGCAATGCCTTGGGTCAGCGCATAATCCGTTTGACCTTGTTCAATCGATTCGATTAGCGCCTGTTTAACGGGCTGCGGGACCGGGTAATCGACCTGTCCGATTGCCAGGTTAACTGGATCCTCAAGCTGTTTCGCCAAGTCAAAAACTTCACGAATGCCGCTGCTATCGAAAAGTGTGGTTCGATTGGCCAACCAATTGGTTGCGTCCATCACATGGGTGTTTTCCGGCATCTCTATTTCCTGAGGTTGGAAGTAAAACAACTGGGGAGGTGTCAGTGTTTCATCGGCAGTTCCGAAATTCAAGTGCCAATCATCAAACGAATCGAGGAAACCGCGTTTTGAAACGGGAAAAGCTTGACTCACCGCGAGTGCCTTGTGGATTTTTGAACTCGCTTCTAGAATTCGAATAGCATGACAAAGGAAGCGTGCAACCCTGAATTGGCTCTCTAGACCCCAGCACCTCAATGAGCGAACTCTTTCACGAATGTGGCGTCGCCGCCGTCTATCATTTCGACGGGCGGCCCAGCGAATTGATTCACGCCAATAACCTGAACAACACCGCCCGGCTGATTCCGCGGATGTTGTTAGACATGCAAAACCGCGGTCAACTGTCGGCGGGTATGACTACCTACCGCCCCGGACGTGGACAGCTGATCGATACGCACAAAGACATCGGCTCAGTGCAAGAAGTCTTTCGCATGTCGCATCCGGGCAAAACGGAAAGCTTGATGAGGAAATATTCGGGTCGCGCCGGAATCGGACATGTGCGGTACGCCACATGTGGCAAGGACGATCGCAGCTACGCGCAGCCGTTTGAACGCCACCATATCGAAAAGGGAAAATGGTTTAGCTTTTCGTTTAACGGTCAGCTGGCCAATTATTCCGCACTGCGAGACCAGTTGCTAAATTCGACGCAACATCACTTGGCGCGAGAAGCGGATTCGGAAATCCTCATGCACGAGATCAGCCGCTTTTGGTCGAGCCATCCGCCAGGCGGGCGCCAAGCTTTGATCGACATGATGCGAAGCGTGAGCCAACAACTGGATGGCGCTTACAGCATCGCCTACATCAATGCACTCGGCGAGATGATGATTGCCCGAGATCCGTTGGGCATCAAGCCGATGTGTTACGCTCGACGAGGACCCTTGATTGCCGCAGCCAGTGAGAGTGTTGCACTCGCGAATCTTGGGTTCGAACGAACGGAAATGGACTTTCTTCCACCTGGCCACATGATGACGATCGTTGATGGTGAGTTCAGCATCGATGCGTTTTCCGATACTCCGGGGCAGGCGCATTGTTTTTTTGAGTGGATTTACTTCGCCAATGTCGCCAGTAATCTCGACGGTCGCAGCGTTTACCTTGCCCGAACCGCGCTCGGTACCGAGCTCGCCCGACTCGAAAAGGAAGATGGCACGGTTGCGATTGATAAAAACACAATCGTTGTGCCTGTTCCGGACACCAGCAAAGCAGCGGCGGACGCCATGGCCTACGACCTGGGCATTCCCGCCAGGGAAGGGCTGATTCGAAATCGTTATAGCGGGCGGACATTCATTGAAGGCCAGGCGAATCGCGAATCGCTAGCCAAAATGAAGTATACGCCGCTTCGGGACGTTCTTAAGGACAAACGCATCATCCTGGTAGAGGATTCCATTGTTCGATCGACCACGATGCAAGTGTTGTTAGGTCGCATTTACGACGCGGGCGCCAAGGAAGTTCACGTACGTGTCGCATGCCCGCCGATCGTCGCACCGTGCTACTACGGGATTGATATGTCGACGTTAGACGAACTGTTTGCAACTCAGTTCTTTAAGAATTCCTCAAACGGCCAGCAGACCATGGACGAAGTCCATCAAGCGATGGCGCGGAAGCTCAAGTGTGATTCGCTTCGTTATCTGCCAATTGAGTCGGTCGCCAAGGCAATTGGACTTTCTGCGGACCAGCTTTGTCAGGCATGTATCACCGGAAAGTATCCGACGCCTGCCGGCCAAAAACTGTATCAATTGGATCTATCGGGTGAGGTCAATCGCCGCCGTGGAAACGCCCGCGCATACGAGCGAGCGGTGACCTAGCGGGTGAACTGGGATCGAAAAACCGGGTGATCATTCCGCCTCATGCGGCGCTCAAAATGCGTTTTGTAATCCATGTCGTGGCCAGCGGGTTCTTCTGTCACGTCGAGTGGGCCTTTCAAGTCGGAATTCTCCACGATCAGATCACATGTTGACTGAAAATACTCTTCGACATCCGTCCAAAAATGCAAAACACCGGCGGGCTTGAGTACCCGCTGAATCTCCGCTACGAAAACTGGCTGCATCACGCGCCGTCGCCGGTGACGTTCCTTCCACCATGGATCGGGAAAATAGATGTGTATGGTGGAAACCGAGTCATCGGGAATAAACTCACCGACAAACTGCATTGCATCACCGCGAATTATCTTGGCGTTCTGACGGTCGTGTTTCGCCAAACGGTACGCAGCGAAGCGAGCGTACTTCTTTGCAATCTCAATTCCCAGGAACAGACGCTCCGGATGATCCTGGGAAGCGTTGAGGAGAAACAGCCCCTTGCCGCTGCCAATCTCAATTTCCAGATCGCCTTCAATACCGAAAAACATTTCCGCATCGAACGGCGGAGTCAGAGATTCGAGTTCAAAATAGTGCCGGTCCAGCGCGATCGACGGGTCGACTTTGGGTAGCGAACGACGTCCCATGGAAAACAGACTAGAGGTCTAGCAAAATTATTACGGCGTTTTGATTTTTTTCCGCTTAGCCTTGCGAGCTTTGGCGTTAGCCGGGCGTTTGCCGTGGTTCGCTTTCTTGGTTTTGCGACTTGGTTTGGCCATGATTGATTCCAATTGATCTGGGAAATCCAGTGTTTTTTGCGGTCCCGTTGTGCTTGATGTAATGAACGACGAACGGATAAATATATCTGTTGGGCGGGGCAGGGCAACTGCAAACGCCAGGATTTCATTGAGAAACTTAGGTAGACCCAGCACGAGCTAGACCTGCGAAATCGGCAAAAACCGATTCGGTGCCGAGAGAACCATCAATGCACAGGCCGTGCTAAACGTGCGACTGGTGATGCAATGATGACCAGTCCAGCTGCCATCCTTGTTCTGAACATTAATCAGTTTGTCGCGTACAGTCGGATACCATCGCACCCAGTCATCACCACCTTTTTGCATCAGCATTTCAGTCATAAAGTGAAATGTCAAATATTCCTCGCCACCAGCTCCGCCGAACGCCCGATTGTTCGTTTCGACCAATGCCAATATGTCTTCCAACGCCTTTTGAGCTTTCTTTTCCTTTTCCCGGCCCATTGCATATAACACTCGCAACGCTGACGCCGTGCCGTACAGCCTGTGATACCAGTTGCCGCTGCCCCATTTTCGACCGATGCTAGGCATGTTGCGGACCAGGTACTCGCCAGCTTTTTTCGACGACCCCGATACCTTGATACCGGCAGAATTTGAGGCCCGCAGGCTGATCCAACCCACCGCGGTTGCCAACATGGGTGCCCATGCGTCGCTACCCCACGATCCATCACCTTTCTGGCTGCTGGAAATGTAGCGTTCCAGACGCTGTAGAGCTTGACGGCAACGCTTCACATTCGGTGCCTCGCCGATTGTTTGGCTCAGACATATCGTGGAAAAAAAATGGGTCGCAAAGGGTCCCAGGTCACCCTCAATTTGCGATCGCTGGTTTTGGAGCGAGCCCCCAGACGACATATTTTCGACGCGACGTAGCAAAAACTCCGTCAGTTTTCGCTGGTGCAGTCGATGTTCACCTGCGAGAGGCGTATTGCCTTGCGAGAGCAGCGACATGCCCACAACGCTGGTGCATGCCACATCGGACAATGTGCCGATATCAAGGCCTGCACCTCCGTCTGGGTTGATGGTTTTGATAAGCCAGGCGGTTCCCTTTTTGATGGCTTTATCGGACTGAGCTGTAAACTCTTCGATGTTGGGAGCCGGTTGAGACGATCCATTACGGAAACTCGCGAAAGCGCGGGTCGCGGCCAATCCCATGCCACCGGCGGCGGCCGAGATCGTCAACATTTTTCGTCTACTGCACTTCATTAGCTTCTCCACGGCACACCTGCCTATCTTTCCATCATTTCGGGCCGTTCCGGATCGGATATCCGTTCCAGGCTTAAGGCGTTTCAGGCAGGATCTTAAATTTTAGCGTGCGGAAACGAAAAAAGGCAAATGGAATTGGCTGCTTCGGATGCCTATTTCAACAATAAACCGATCGTCCCCAGTTAGAAACGTTTTTTCTGTTGAGTTGTTAAGACGCATTCAAAAAAAAATACGCCAAATTCTGAGTTTTGTTTTGAACTGTGCTTGACGTCATAAAGTTCAATTTGCGAGCTGATGTGTTGCAGAAAATGCTTGTAACCAGTGGATTACCGCGCTACAATGCCTGCGTTTTCTTGTCCTAGATGGGGAGCACATGCAAACATAATGGCGCGAAAGGTAATTATCGATTGCGACATGGGCACCGATGATGCGGTCGCTTTGTGTATGGCGCTATTTGACGATCGGCTGGATATTCTGGCAATAACAGCTACTGAAGGGTGCGTCACAGCAGATCAGGCCACTCGGAACCTCCAAGCCATTGTCGGCATGTTGGATCCGGATCGATATCCGCGGCTGGGTTCTGCGGCCCCGTCAGAAAATGCGCCGCCGATCAGTACATCCTGGCTTTACGGCAGCGATGGATTAGGCAATTCAGGATTTGAAGTCTCCGAGTTACACCACCTACACTCGTCGGAAAAACTGATCATGGACTGTGTTCGCGCACATCCCGACGAAGTAACCATTGTTTGTTTGGGCCCGATGACCAACATCGCCCGAGCATTTCGCCGCGATCCTAACGTTGCCGAGCTGGTGGATCGCCTGGTACTGACTGGTGGCAGTGTTAACGCGGTTGGCAATATAACGCAGGCAGCAGAATTTAATTGCTATTTTGATCCGCAAAGCGCACAAGAGGTGTTTAATAGTCGAACCACAAAATCGCTGATCCCGCTGGACGTGACATCGCGAGTCAATTTTGGCCTTGATTTGCTGGACAATTTGCCTGACCGTTTTAGTCGCGTCGGCCATTTTTTACGACAGATATTGCCGTTCGCCTATCGATCTTACCGCCAACAGCTTGCCCAAGAACATATCAACCTGAACGATGCGGTAGGAATGCTCGCCGTGCTTGAACCACAGCTATTTGAATTCTCAGAAATGGCGGGACAAGTAGAGACGACGGGCGATTTGACACGCGGCGTAACCGTATTTGACCGACGCTCCGTCCCGGAATGGCGATGTAATATGGAAGTGGCGACAACGATCGATGTCGAGTCCGTGGTAAACATCCTAGTCGATCGGCTCAATTTGGCCGGCAGCTTAACTTGATCATGACGCGCGATCAGTTGGTATCGGTTTTCTCAGGCCGCTCTTGAATTGTTAACTCAACCGTTTGATTTCGTCCATCTCGAAAAATCACAACCGGAACTTTTCGACCGATATCAGTTTGACTGACTTCGCTGACCAAGTGCGAATCATTAACGATTGTCGTTCCGTTAAACCTCAGGATCACATCCCCGCGCCGTAGACTTGCGTTGGATGCGGGTGAGTCTGGCGTGATTGCGGAGACTCGCGCGCCAAAGGACGTATTTAGCCCGATTGCCTGGGCTTTTTCAGCTGAAAATCGGGCGTCGAGAGTTACGCCGACGAAGCCACGTCGTACGCGGCCGAACTTAATCAAATGATCAGCCGTCCGTTTCACCATATTGATAGGTATCGAAAAACCGATACCGTCGTTGCCTCCGGAGTTACTAGCAATTGCGGTGTTGATGCCGATGACTTCTCCGCGGAGATTCAGCAAAGGACCTCCGCTGTTGCCGGGATTGATTGCGGCATCAGTCTGCAAAAAGTCTTGGAATCGAACGCCCTGTGAACCCAGCTCGAGATCACGTCGACCTTCGGCACTAATAATGCCGTAGCTAACTGAGTGGTTTAGTCCAAACGGGCTTCCCACCGCGACGACAAAATCCCCGATTTCGACTTTTTCGCTATCGCCAAATCTCGCCGGCGCGAGATTTTTTTGTTCAACATACATCACTGCGATATCGGAATCCGCATCGGACCGGATTCGCGCCGGATTAAAAAACCGGCCGTCATGCAATTGAATTCGAATGTTGGTTTTTTCGGCGTCGGCAATTACGTGCCGATTGGTTATCACATAATAGCGGCCGGCGTACTCGTGGATAATTCCTGCGCCGGCTTCTTCGATTTTGGTCAGAGCATTGCTGCTGCTGCGTGTTGTCTTATTTGCTTGTATGTGGACAACAGACGGTTGGACGACTTTGACTACTCGTTTCAGCAATCCGTAATGACGATCAATTAAATCTGCTTCTTTCGCCAGTTGGGCGTAAAGCTCAGCCCGATCATCGGCTTGTCCCCAAGCATTTTGAAGCTGTGTCGTCAACGCGAGGGTTAGCGTAACGACAACCAGGTACGGACATGGATGGATAATGCGACGATTCACGTAACAGCTCACGTTGATTCCGTAACAGCCAAGAGGAAGTAAATTAGATTATTGCCTAACAATCAGATTAATCCTTCCGAGTTTTTTTTTCAAACGTTTGGGCACTAAATCACGGCAAAAAATAATTGACGCGATGGGATTCTCTAGACTGGTCAAACTGTTCGGCGCGACTTTGACGGCAATAAGGATTAAGAGACGTTGAAGTCCACGTCACCCAATCGCAAGTCATCATTGCCGGGTGCATCGACAATACGACTCCAATCTGGGCTATTGCCCGCATGGTCACCGCCCTCTTCGGCCTCTCGTTTGCATTTGACACATAAGGTTGCATAGGGAAGGGCCTGGAGCCGGGCAAGCGGAATATTGCAGTTGCAACCTTCGCATTTGCCATACGTCCCATCTTTCATTTTTTCCAATGCGTACCGAATGTGAGCAAGTTCACGACTTTCGACTTCCGCTAATTGCGAGTTTATCTCGTCTTGAGCTGTGTCCAAAGCAAAATCGACTACGTCTCCACTCGTTTGATTCTGAAGTTCAATCAGCATGCTCTGATCGCCTGCCAATGCTTTGGTGAGCGCGTCTCGTCGTTTGACCAAAATATCTCGCAATTGTTGTATCGCATCTTTGCGGGCCATGTTTACTGCTCCAACGTATTTTGCTCCAACAAAATTCATCATGTACAGACTGAGACCCCAAACTGTACGAAGTGAACTATGTTTCTGTTCCGGTTTTTTGCTGGTGACAACGGATTCGTCACCGGGTTTGCACAGAACTATAGTACGCGTTTCAAGTAATCAATCAGCATTTGAAAGAAATTTTGATGCACGCCAATAATCAGGCAAGACTGTAAATTGAACCAGAATGCCCAGACAAATCGACGGATTCGCCAGCACGGATACCAATCAAGCTATGCGATCAACCCGGGCGACACTTTGGAACGGACTGGCATAATCGGAATTACCAGATCGCCGCACCGGGTCCAAACCAACGGAAAGTCATCCACTTGTTGGCATGTTCCGTTTTCGCAACAACGAGTTTCGATTAGCAGGATTTTTCCATTTGAAATTTGACGAAGGTGGCTGTTGGAGCTACATGGATAGAGGGAAATCCGTTTTTTTGGGATTCCCCAACAGAACACTTGAAAACAAATACGCAAATAGGAATTAACCATTCGTGTCTTCAACTGATCAGTCGAACATCGAGGAAACTGGTTCTCAACCGATGGTATTAACGGTCGCTGAGGCAACGTCAACTGCTGAAGTCCTGTTGAACAAAAGGTTTGAAATTAACGATGTTCATTGCATTCTGGGTTCAAATGACTTAGCGACTCTCTCGATTGAAAGGGCTGGTCTGCAATCAAGGCACTGCGAAATCGTGCGGAATCCAGCAGGTACCTTTGTTCGCGAGTTGGCCGATCAGCTTCTGGTAAATAGCAAACCATCGTGTGAGGCATGGTTGAATGAAGGCGACCGGATCGGAATCGGGAATCTTTGCCTCCAAGTTGACCAACTCGGAACCGTAGGCCAGCAAACAGGCCACCGACCCAAACCGAGTTTCGACGATCTAGAAAAGGAAAATCGAACGCTACACGACTCAATCGAGTTATTGCAGGCGAGAGTTGAACAACTAAAAAGCTCTACTAACTCGTCAGCCACGTGCGCTGAATCCTCGGAAGATCCAAGTGCCGATCAAATTTGCGAATGCGCTAACGAGATTTTTGAAATCGAAGATGAGATAAGTTGTGCCGCTGTTGAATCGATACAGGAAAATAACGAAAGTGGGTCAGCGATTCAATCTTCAGATAACGCAAATAACAACCCATCCATAGACCCACGGCCTGAATGCTACATCCCGCAAACATCTGATTCAGATCCGTCTGCTGAGGATCAACATGCCAAGTGGTTGGACGAGTTATACGAGCTGGCAACTACTGCAGAGAACGATGCAAAGCAAACGGAGCTTGGCAAAAACACGGACCATCAGGTTGATGAAGAGCATGCAAATATGGAATCGAGTTGGTTACAGCAAAATACTCGACAAGGTGGAAGTATGCCAATTCCTTCCAAACAAGATGCAAACGAAGTATTGAACAAGATTGAATCGGTATTTTCGGAAGCCGAAAACGGTGGCGCCGTAGAAAACGATCACGTCGGACAGCCTGCGGTGACCGATCAATGTAACAGTGAAATGGACGAACAACCAATGAATAACCCCTCCAACGAAAACGAATCGGTTGCCGAAGTTTTGGCGAGAATGCAACAAGCCGGTCAACTGGAACAGTCTCTGTCATTCGAATCGGAAGAAAATGAGACGAGCGGTCAAACCGCTGATGAATCCAATACGACGAGTCCGGCGGGATCGAATCAACCTGCGAGTCAAGATAGCCCATCATTCAAATCGGGAGAGGGTGATGGCGATTCCGTTCAAGATTATATGAGCCAATTATTTGAGCGTTTGCGCGGCGGTGAATCCGAACCAATCGAGCCGGCGACGAGCCCAGCCGAATCCAAAAAAACTCCGGATTTCCTGCAGCCGCAACCAGCGGCTGCGGCCAACTCGACACCTGCCGTCGAAGACACAATGGATGTCCTCAATCCAAAGGATCCATTAAAGCTAAGCGAATACAAGCCGAGTCAGGCTGCACCTGAAAAGACGGCCACGCTCAAAGCTTTGCGACAAGTCGCCAATCAGTCGATACATAATGCGATTCAAAAAAGCCAAAACAAACGAAAACTCAACAACAGTTTCCTCTACCTGGGTGGAACTGGTATTGCGTTCTGCCTTTGTGTCTTGTTGTTTGTGATGAGCCAGAGTTGGTTTGATCTGTGTTTCATCCTTGGGGTCATATCGGCCATCGCATGTGCCGCTAGTGGTTTTATGTTTGCCAACATGTATGTTGCAGGGAAAAAAGCGAATTCGCAAAAGAAGGCGAAAACCAAAAAAAGACAATCGGCAAATGCTGACGAATGATTTTGAGTCTGAGTCTGCGAGAAACCGCCCCAAATGGTTTGCGATTCCAATTCGACGATTCATGTCGTCGATTGCAGCGTCTCAAAATCTCGTAAACGGTAGCCAATAGAAACGTCGTCAAGAATTCGACATAGCGACCGCAATGCGATTCCCATTCCATCTGGCCCGCTGAAACCGCCAAACTGGCCTCCGCCGCGCAAATGAGGTTCCAAATCGACAAAGAATCCGGGGATCCCTCGGTCGACGGTCCGACGCTGAATAATGTCAAAATTTTCAAGAAGCTCTTGAAAAATCATCCTGTAGTTCGTAGCCCCTTGTTCCGCTGGCACGTAACTACTGATGGCGTCTTCGTCGATGATTCGTTGACGATCTTGATTCGATTGTGAGCCGGCCAGCGGCCGAGAATCTTTGACATGTATCCAACCCAGGCCGCCGAGCATGGCTCGAAATTCGGTGAGAATTTCGTCAGTCGTGAATCCTTGCGTGACCAGGTTGCCACCATCGAAAACGAGGACCAGAGCGGGGTGGTCAACTGCACTGTGAATTCGAGCCAACATTTGACCGCTGTTGCCAATCAAGTTGGTTTCGACTTCCAAACCAAATGTTACGCCATGTTTGTCGCAACAATCAGCGATCTGACCGAGTTGTTCAACTGCCTGATCAAAGTAATCACCGGCTTTTTGGTGTTGCGGATGGTAAAACGAAAATCCGCGTACTAGTTTGCAATCAAAATCGTTGGCGGCTCGGCAGGCGCGGTGCACATCATCGGCTAGATACTTTTCGAATGGAATGAATCGATTGGACGAGCGATCATCGATGTCGGCGATCTTTACTTTGCCAATGGGTGAGCCGATCGAAGAAACCGCTAGTCCAAATTCTCGCATCCCGTTCAGCACCGTCTCGATTTCGGCGTCCGTTAAATCCAAGACATTCTTGACTCCCTGTCCGGCATCGACAAAACGAATCGAATAAAATTCCAGTCCGAGTGCCGCCATCGTGGAAAATTGTTGATCGATGGTCTTATCTCGCGATCCCTCATCGGCAAAGGCCGACAGCAGGACTTGATTTGAAGTGTCCCCCATAACGTCATCTACTGGTGCGGATAAGTAACAGAGATTTCGGTCCGGATTCCGCCTCGAGGAGTAAATTGCGCCGTCAACTTGCACAGCCGTGGTTGGACAACGAAGACAAAGTCATCAAGAATGCTGTTGGTAACGTGTTCATAAAAAATTCCCTCGTTGCGGAAACTCTGTAAATACATTTTAAGGCTTTTGAGTTCAACGCATTTTTGATCGGGTGTGTACTGGAAAATCATCGTTCCAAAATCTGGTTGTCCCGTTTTGGGGCACAAAGACGTGAACTCTGGACAAATGATTTCAATGCTATAATCACGGTCAGGGAATTGATTATCGAATGTTTCCAGTCTATCGCGGAATTCTGTCATCCGCTGCCTCCACGAATAAATTGATGTATTCTGGCATGATGGCAATATTGAAAAAGGGGCCGATGTAAATGTACCTATGTGAACTTTACAAATCGATCCAGGGCGAAGGACTTTTAACAGGACAAGAGAGTATATTCATTCGGACCTCAGGCTGTAATCTTCGCTGCGGGTTTTGCGATGCAGATTATTCGTCCTGGAATCCGGAGGGATTCCGGAAACCCGTGGAAGAAATCCTTGATGAATGCCAAAAACTTTCGTGCAAACACGTCGTGATCACTGGGGGTGAACCGATGTTGCAGGCGGGCATTGTCCCACTAACCGGACGATTGCACGAGGAAGGCTTTCATATCACGATCGAAACCGCCGGTACCGTCTTTCGCCATGTTTGCTGCAACCTGATGTCAATCAGCCCCAAACTTTCAAACTCCACACCACCGGAAGAAAGAGCAGGGAAGTGGTCCGAGCGTCATGAGCAAACTCGCCACAATCCCGACGTCATTCGTGCGCTGATCCGCGATCATGAATATCAAATGAAATTTGTTATCGACGATCCAGACGATTTTGACGAGTTGGCCGAATACCTAAATGAATTCCCCGAGCTAAAACGTGATCGTGTCCTGTTAATGCCACAAGGTACCAGTCAGCAACAACTAACGGCGCGCGGGGAATGGATATTGCCATTTTGTGAGCAGGAAGGGTTTGTGTTTTGCCCGAGAAAACAGATCGAATGGTTCGGCCACACTCGGGGAACTTAGTTTAGTTAAATTATCGACTTCGTATAAATCAGCTCGTTTAATTATCGTGATCGTCTTTGGGAGCAGCTTCTCCTGTTCCGTCATGCTTGAGTCGCGTCTAAGCGGTGGGTTCATTCCCCTTAATAATCGTCTCAATTTCATCGACGGCCGCTCGCAGGGACGTGGCCGCCATCTTGAAATTCGTATGCGATGATATTTCCGGCTGGATTTCGAGAAACAGTTCTGTGGCCGATTTGAGACGGCGAAGTTTTTTCTTGGCCACTTTCATGTACGTTGCCACGTCACCTTCATTGGACGGTCCACCGAGTGCCAACATGTAATCGTAAAGCTGCCGAAAGACGTCGCAAAGTTCTTCGTCTTCTGCCGCCTCTTCGGAGTGCTTCAGAAATGTTCGCACCATCCATACATGGCTCAGCAGCTGATCCAATCGTTCCATTTTTTCTTGTTCGGTCATGCTCAACATCGTGCCCGCTTTCGCAGAGTTGTATGGGGGTTCGATTTCCCCTGTCGATATCAATTCGAATTCGCACGTGGTACACAAACAAGAACCGTTACTGCCCCGACGATTACCACAAACAGGCTAATATAAAACAGCCACGACATCTGCCCCGATAAATTTCCACCTCGGGAACTAAAAAACGTGTTAACCATTGGCGCGCCCGCAAACACCAAAGTCATTACGAAAACGGGTTTGCCACCCCGGTTGAACGCGTAAACAATTCCAAGCGCGCCGATGGCGGCCGCGGCCCCGGCGGCAAGCGACCAAGAGGCCCCCCAGATGTTCCATTGCCCAGGCTCCTCGATCCGAACTTGCACTGTGATGGGTAACAACACAGCAAACAAAAAATATGCTAGACCGATGAACATAAAGGGCCGAATTCGACTTCCACCCATCCGAACCTGACCCTGATGTATTAGCGGACCGTAGCAACCCCAGCATACGGCCGTTACTCCAATCAACCCGATCATGGGCCAATCGATTCCCGCCCCGTTAATCGTCAGATTGTTTCGTAGTGGATCACTTGCCCCGAATGATGCCTGAAGGCCGGCGGAATTGTTAAAACCGAGCTGATCGCTTTGCGGACCCGGTTGAAAGAAGATGATTCCTGCGGCGCCGATAATGACAACGAAAATACCAAGATAAAATGCAACGGGTGCTTGTCGTATCGATCGGGCAACTAACATATTTGCAACCGCGTAGACGACCGGCACGCAGCCGAACACCAGCGGCATCACGATTATCGGCGAACCTCCCAAATGGAATGCGAGAATAATTCCCACGGCGCCTATCGCGCTGATGGTCCCCGCAGCAAATGACCAAATTATGCCGGCAACCGACCAAACGGCGCCTGCTTCACGCCTGAGCGTGTACAACGAGAAAAAAACAGAAATCAGCGAATACGCAATGCCAACGCATGTAAACGCTCGCAATCTGTTTAGCTCCCCGGCCGAACCCAATTCAGATTGGCCCTCGTACAAAATTGGCCCATGAATACCCCAGCACAGAATGGCAAGAAATACGAATGCTAAGAACGAAAGGCCTCGCATCGATTATTTCAAATCTCGTTGAATTTCTACATCAATCGGCCAGCTGGCCACCGTCTCGCCCGCGTCGATTGCAACCGCTCGTAGTTTCGTCTTGCCAGCCCCCAAAGTCTCACCGGCAATTTCTATGCTTCCCTTGTCGCCCTCGACCGTTTTGATGGGACGCGAGTTTTGCATGATTGTAATCTCATCTCCAAAACTCGCCGATACCTTGAGTTTCAATGACTGCCCGGGCTCGATTTTTGGCGAACCAACAATTTCCAGCTGGACTTGTCGGTCCCCATTACGAACTTCAAACCCGATTTTTTTGCTCGTTCGAGTTTCAATGGGTGTATCGTCAACCGCGACGACCCGAAGTTCGTGATAACCGTCACTGAATGAATTGGTTTCGAGGCGGATCGATTGTCCCGGCCGGACGTCTTGGCCTTTGCGACCGTCGAGAAACAACTCCAGCCTCGAAATCCCCGGACTATTCGCAGACTTTTCGAAACTCAGATTCACGGTACCTTCTATGACGTCCCCATGCTTGAGTCCAGTGACTTCAAAGGTCGGGAATGTCGCCCAGGGTTGACACAGGGGATCGCCAACAATCAACAACTGAAACGGTCCGAAGACCGATTGATAGAACGCCTCTGCTAACGAGCACCCACGGGCGTAATGAGCGTGCAGCATGGCGTGGGGAAATTTGTAGGCGATGGCCAACGGTTCGACAACCGTGCCGCTGGCTCCGGCCGCGCCATGTCTAATAAAGTCTGTCAACGGTGTTTGCTTGGCATTTGCGCGCATAACGCCGCCGTGGCTTGTCAAATTATCGCTCAGGGCGCCAGGTACGAAACGGCTTTTGCTCTTGGCCCAGTTAACTTGGGCACTCCCGATCGTGACGCCAAGAACATTTCGGTTTTGAGGGAGCTGTTGAGTAATTTCGTCCGCCTCCAATCCAAGTTTACGAATCGCATTGATCGCCTGTTCGAATTGCCCCTGTCGCGTTTTCGAGCGTACATTGTTGTGCTTGGCAAAATAAAACTTACCTTTTGGGTACGTTCCATCTGCTGCAACGCTCGTCGCAATTTGATCGAGTGCGCGCTCGAGGCTGGTGCCGCGATTGCGAGTGACAGCCAAGACCGTTGACAACACTAACCTGCGACCTTGTGTGGGTTCGGAATTCGGCCATCCATTGGGGCCCCATACCCGCTGGTGACTGAATCCGCGCGTCGGCAACCACGGGTATTGCTCAGCAGGCATTCCCGAGACGAGTCGCTCAAAGGACTCGTTGTCCGCCAAGTTGGAAAATGCCCTGTCGCTTTGGGTAAACGAAGGATAACACCAGCCCGCCGCGACGGCCCTGTCGAGCATCGCCAAGGATTCCGCCGTCTTATTTTGTTTGGCCAGCGCACGTGCCAATTGGTATATCGCGGCGACTTGCTGTGGATTGGCTGTTACCAACTTGGTCAGCGTTTCAGCCGCGAGTTCATAATCTCCATTTTTATAGTCTTCGACCGCTTGCTCAAACTTCCGTTGCCGGTCGCCCAAAAAAGGCGTCGTCAGAAGATTCGTCGCGTCGCGCCGCATGTACCAGTTAGCATCCAGCAACATGTACGAAGCGTCATCAACAACAACGCTGGAATAAAAATAGGTTAACGAATTAATTGATGCGCCCGCGATGAACAACTTGGGATGCTGATTTTTGATCCTTTCAGCGAGGATATTCTTGTGATCAGTGATGTTGACGAACGTTGGAAAGTCGGCCGAATATACGATGTAATCAATGTGGCCGCCGATTTTTCGTTGCTCAATCGTTTTCAATACCGGTTGAATAATCATCGATTTAAAATAACGCACCGGACAATTTTCGCGATCAAGAATATTGTCCAGGTAAACAACATTCTGTGGCGGAATCGAGCGCAGCTCGATGAAAAGATTTGCAA
>CAJHZH010000718.1_pt1 | contig 19323 bp, 11 predicted proteins | sample 9198951 | NCBI WGS metagenome assembly CAJHZH01 (sample SAMEA7708381, study PRJEB35096) | sediment metagenome | biome: marine neritic benthic zone biome [ENVO:01000025]; feature: sediment [ENVO:00002007]; material: shallow marine sediment [ENVO:03000034] sea grass bed [ENVO_01000059] ...
CGAAGCAAGCATTCCGATGGCACAACGCTGTGCGGCAGCCTGAGCCTGCTGGAGGTCGGTGTCTCGACCTACCTTCCCAGTCATGATTTCTCCCTCGGCCGAAATGGGAATATGTCCCGAGACAAATGCGATGTTGTCGACCACGACAACGCGTTTATAAATCGCCAAGGGCTTTGACACAGCTGGCAATTCGTGCCCTAGTTCCTTGATTCGGCGATCGAAATCCGTTGATGCTTGTTGAGAAGAAAATGCCACCATGCCTAACCCAATGATGACGACGGTAAAAATGCATGAAAACAATAGTCTGCGGATCATGATCAACTCCAATTAGAAGGCACGCTGAATGACCATCAATAAAGACGACATTTAGGAGCGTAACGATGGCGGTTTAAGAATCAAGACGTGGTAGTTGCTTGATAACAAAAATCGCGTAAGAGATCACGCTGCAGCGGAGGGATTTTTGGCTTGATTTGAATAGCTCTCAGAATATAAGCCTGATCCTCAATCGGCGGGGAACAAGGAATTACGTAACAGCCATCAATAGTCTATGTTGTTTTGGCTGCGCGAGACGGAATCAAACCACGCGTCCCAATCCTCTTTTAGCTGCTTGAGGATTTCAGGTTGTTGTTGGGCCAGGTCAGTTGCCTCTGATTGATCGTTTGCCAAATCGTACAGTTCAAGCGTTTCACCGTTATCTCGGGAAATCAATTTGTAGCGATCCGTGATCCATGCCAGCTGTTTTCCGGCTTTGAAACCGATCGGTGATTCACGACGAGTTGTTTTGCCTCGAATCGCCGGCATGAGGTCGATGCCATCAAGCGGCCGTTTCTCGTTTTCGTCCATTTCGATGCCGAGTGCGGAAACAATGGTTGGGAAATAATCGCTGGTGACCGCTGGAAGATTTATTTCGCGGTGCGTGCCAAGTCGCTCCGGCCACACCAACAACCCGGGAACGCGAATGCCCCCTTCGTAAAGCGACGTTTTGAATCCGCGAAACGGGCCCGGTGATCCGACATGCCGAGGTGAACGCTGACGCGCCGGGCCGTTGTCCGAACAAAACCAGATCATGGTCGAATCTTCGACACTGTTTTCGTTCAGCACCGTCCTTAAACGACCGATCTGTCGGTCCATGGCGGTGACACAGCCAAAATAGTGTTGATGATTTTCGTCGAACTGTTCATAGCGTCGGCGGTCGTCGCTGCCCGCCACCACCGGCGAATGCGGCGTGTGGAACCAAATCACGGCGAAAAATGGTTGATTCGATGCTGAGGCGTCACGCACAAATCGAACCGCCCGATCCATGATCACACGCGAATCGTCGCCCGAAAGATTCTCAGTTGCAAACGCGCCTGCAGCAGTCCAGTATTTCGACTCGAATTTCTGTTTTTCCATCGGGTTGTAAGTTGGCATCTGAACCTCAGCCGAAAAACTCACGTCGAATCCATGATCCCATGGCGGCGCATAGTGCTTGATTTGCTTTGCTCGCCCGCCTCGACGTCCATCTTTCTTGTGCTTAGTTAGAGTACCGAGATGCCACTTGCCGAAATGGCCGGTCGTATAGCCGCGCGATCGCAAGACTTCGGCAAGCGTTGTTTCCTGTTGCTTCATATGCCCGCGATTCGCGCCGGTGATTCCCATGCGATAGGGATGACGACCGGTTAGGCAACTGGCCCGAGTCGGCGAACAAACCGGGGCGGCAGCATAAAAGCGATTAAACTGAATACCTTCGGCTGCCATGCGATTGAGATTGGGAGTTTTCATATTCGGGTGGCCATTGTATCCAGTATCCCCCCACCCCAAATCGTCCGCCATTATCAGAACGATATTAGTTTTGCCGTTCTTGTTTTCACCCCCGTTTGTAATATCGACACAAACGAAAAGACCTAACCCAATGAAGACGAGTAAAGATTGACGTAAGTACATGTTCCCAAGGTTTGAGTTGCTATTATTTTGAATCGGGCGGCGTGCCTGAACGATCGTCGTCCGAGTTCTTGTCGTCGATCGTCTCATTCGCGTCTTTGTCATTGCGGTCAGCAGGTGCTTGTTCGGCGATGCTTTCACCGAGCAGTTCGAGTTGAGCCTTAGCCTTGGCAACATGCGAAGTCAAAAACCCGTTCTCGGAAAACTGGTTCACGATTTGTCGATAAATCTGAATCGCCTTGGGGGACTCATCTTGCTTGACGAGCGCGTCAGCCTCGTCAAGTAGCGCGACCAAATTCTCGCGTTCGTCGCGGGCTTGGTGTTTTGCCAACAACAGCCGGTCGTAGCGTTTTTTTGATTCAGCATAAACGTGCTGTTGATCGCCATCTGACGCAACGGTATCGACCAGTTGCTTAAACCGCGTAATTGCTTCGTCCAGCAAACCTTCTTCTTCCTTGTAGTACGCGAGGCAGAACTTCCGCACGTTTTGCGTTTCCAGGCCAACCAGCCCGACCTTTGCGCGGTTCAATAAGGAGAGTCGGCGTGATTCGAAATACATTTTTTCGGCCTCGGCAGCCAACTCGCGATCCGAACTTTTCATAATTCGACGATAAATCGTTCTCGCACTTTGCCAATCGCGAGGATTTTCAGATTGCATTAAGACTGCTGCGCGTTCCATGATCGATGTTCGGTTGGTTGGCCAGAGCGAAATGATGCCGACCAACAGGCCAATCGCAAAAAGTCCGGCGAGCAAAAACGGGATACTCTGCAGAATCGGTCCGCGTGGTTTTTTTTCCTTTTTGATGCCCAACAGGCGGCGCGCCTCGGATTTGTCCGATCCCGCGGTCAAGGCCGAGAAACCGCCGGTCATCTTTTCGACGGCCGTTTTTTTGCTTTGATCAATCTTTTTAATCTCGTCCAATGCCAATACGACGGCTCGAGCCGTGTGTGGCCGAGCGCGCATATCTGGTTCCAACAGACTAGCGGTCAACCGATCCAGCCAGCCGGGGCAATTCATTACATTGCTGGTCACGCTGGGTGCTCGGTCATTTTGTTTGGCGCGGATGAGTTGTTTCATCGTTTCCGGTTCGTACGGCAGATGACCGGTAAGCATTTCGTAGAGAATGACGCCCAGCGAGTATAAATCCGATTTAGTGCACGTACCGTTCTCGAGCAGTTGTTCGGGAGCCAGGTAGGCGGCGACCTCCAGTTGAGCGCGGCGTGCGGCATCCCACCGCCGTTTCCGTGACCGATTCAAACGCAAGTCGGCAACTTTGATATTCCCACTGGGTTCAATAATGATTTTATCCGTGGTCAACTTGGAATGGATGATTTCATTATCGTGCAGATATTCAAGTAAACCCGCAATCTGGCGGCCGTAATCAATGGCCAGATCGGGGGCCAATCGCCCGCGACGTGCGAGGAAGGTTGCCAGTGTTTCGCCTTCAATCAACTCGTGCGCAAAGAAGACTTTTTCCTGTTCCACACCGGCCCCATAGATCTGGACCAGGTTCTTGTGTTCCAAACGTCGCAACAAATGGACTTCGTGATTAATTTTGGCGAGCGCTTTGTCTCGATCCACATGGGGCGGCAATTTAATGAACTTGATGGCAACATCGCGATCTTGCTCAACTTGCCTGGCATGATAAACATTGTGTCGGCGATGCGAGCCCAACTTTTTGATGATCAGAAACGGTCCGACCCGCGTGTTTTCCACATTCCCACCAATGATTCGATTAGGGATTCCGAAGAGTGTGCAGCCTACGTCACAGTCCGATTTATCGGATAGCCTATTTTAGTCGAGCGTCGCTCGCGTGAAAACTAATTACGAAACGATTCGGTCAGTGCACAACGAGAAAGCCCGGCTTTTTCGAGGGGGCCAGGCTTCTGAATTGCGGCAACATGGTTTGACAAGGACTTGGACGAAATGCCAATTGGCGAGAAGCACGTCGTTGGCCCACGTCAACTTTAGCAAACGGCAGTCGGAGGACAGTTGCGCTTTTATTCGTCAACGATGTGTTGACGGCCATACTCGTATATCGCCATTGCCGCCGCCGTCGCAACATTATAGCTAAGCGGTTGTCCGAAAACTGGAATCTCTGCAACGTCGTCCACAAACTCTAAGCAGCTTGCTTCAATTCCGCTCCGCTCGTGCCCCAGCACTAGAGCCGTTTTAGACGGGAACCTGAACTGGTACAAACTGATCGACTCGGTCGTCTGCTCCAGTCCGACCAGTCGGTAGGATTCCTGTTTCAACTTCTTCAAAACAGGCAGCATCGCACCTCGAGACTCAACCTTGACATATTCGATCGCAGCACGTGCGATGGCCGGATCAATTGTAAATGGCCGGCAGGCGATGACGCGGCGAACGCCAAAACAACCAGCCACGCGAATGACTCGCGATAGATTGACACGGCTGCGCAGCGAAGGACAGACGATTACCAGTTCACACTCACGCGCACGGTCTGTCGGCTGCTTATGACGTTGCTGAACAAATCGCGCCACGGACTCGATCCAACAATCCATTGGACAATGTTAAGACAAGCGCCAAATGTCCAGTCCAATCACGGTTACCATTAGCGCTAACAAAAATACAAACCCAACCAATGTTAACGCGAGCTGAATCTTTTCACCAACAGGTCGTCGAAAGATGCCTTCGTAGATCAGAAACACCATATGGCCTCCGTCGAGCACGGGGATGGGCAGAAAGTTAATGATAGCGAGGTTGGCGCTCAACAGTGTGAGAAACAGCAGCAGACGCGACGTGCCCTGGCTTGCTTCGGACGTTGCGACGACGGCGATTGTGCCTGGGCCACCAAAATGTTTTATCGACAATTGCCCGCGAAACAGCTTCTTCAGGAACTTCAATACTCTCGAGGCATCGTAAATGGTCTGGCGGAACCCAGTTTGCAGCGATGCCCATAACGTTGCGTCTTGGTAAAAATCCTGTTGAATTTTCAATCCGACGCCACGTGTTTCTTGATACTGATCCGGCAACACTTTTACGAATGCTTGCGTACTTGTCGTCACATCGTTTCGTTCCAACTTGATTTCGACGGCCGTACCTTCATCCACATTTTGTAGATTCTGATGAACAATTCCCCAACTATCGGGAAAGGTCTCAAGGTCGACCGGTGTTTCAATTGGCTTGAGATAGGCAATCTGTTTTTGCCGATCGTTTCGCTTGATTGCAATTGACGTGATCACATCTCCAGTTTTGACTACATTCTCCCCGGATCCCACCTCCCAAAGTGTTGTGGCAACGCGATTTCGAATCGGCAAATTTATGCCCAACGATTCGATGCTGATACCGTTTTTGGAGTGCACAGACGAAAATGACCAAGGTAGCTGTGGCCGAACATCAATTTCCAACGATTGTTTGCCATCCGCCGTTTCACGACTAATGGAGAATTTGACAGGCTTCGAGCCATTTTCCCGGGCCCTTCGCAACATTCTCTGCTGCAGTGTAAACGGGTCGCCGATCGGCTTGCCATCAATTGCCAAAATCTTGTCATTCGCCTTAAGACCATCCAGATCGGCCGGCGAACCCTTTCGAATGGATCGGATCGGGCCGACTTCCATGACCAATCCCAATGAACGCATTGGATTCGGCGGCAGACTGACTTCCAGCTGTTTTTCTTCGCTACCGGAGTTGCGCAAAATTGTCAGCGTTACATTTTGATCTGATCGTTTCGATAGCGCGCTTTTAAGCGCAAAGCCCGTGGGGACTGTTTCGCCGTCGACGGCCTTGATCAAGTCGCCACTTTCTAGCGGCGGCTCGGCATTCTTGGACGCCTGGCCGTCTACGGTTGGAATGTCACTCAATTGGGGTTTCACCTGAGGATCGATACCGAGTGACAAAAGGTTTTCACCACCTTTGACTCCAATCAAATTTCGCGCCGGAGCCACCGTCATTTCCACTGGTTCTCCGCCCGGTTGAACGACGGTCAAGTCAAGCGGGTTGTCGAAACCGTCAAGGACAATCATTTCCTTGAGATGTTGATACGTAAAATACTCCTGATCGGTGCGCCTGCCGTTGATGACTTGAACGTCGCTGCCGTCCAAGTTGTTTTGCCAGGCGGGGCTTCCTGGTATCGTCGCGCCGACTCGAGGCGGTTCGTAGTTAACGCCCAATCGAAATGCGATCGCGGCAAATAGCACCGCGAAGATCAAGTTCATGATCACGCCGGCGGAGATGATGGCCATACGTTGGGGAACAGTTTTCGCTTGGTAACTTCGCGGGTCGAGTGACGTGCCTTTCACACCATCACCGCTGGTCATCATGGCCCGTTCGCGCTCCTCTGCCATCTTGGCCGGATTATCATCTTGTCCGAGCATTTTGACATAACCACCCAGCGGCAGTATGCCAACGCCGTATTCTGTTTCACCCCATTGAAAATGGACAAGTTTGCGCGGGACGAGCACGCGGTCGCCAATCCGGATGTCGAAGGCATCAAAACCGACATAGAACTTTTCGCATTTTACGCCGCAGGCTTTGGCAACGAGGAAATGTCCAAGTTCGTGCACAAAAATCACCGCGCCCAAACCGATCACGACTTGTAAAACGGCCCACCACCAACCGGCGTCAAGCCAACCGGACGTCTGAGCAATGAATACTAAATCCACTTGTTTATCTCCTCGCGCGCCCAACGATCGGCTTCGATAATCTGGGCTAATGTTGGTTGCGGGTCAAAAGGATGTTGTTCAAGAACATTCTGACAGCTCCGAACGATGTCAGTGAACTCGATCCGGCGACTCAAAAATCCTTCGACAGCCGCTTCGTTTGCGGCATTGAGCACGGCGCCTGCCGTTCCTCCCATTCTTGCGACTTGAACGCCCAAAGCAATCGCGGGAAACCGGCTGACCTCAGGCGGGTGGAAATCTAATGACATCGTCTTACCGAAATCCATCCGTGGCGCCGGCCCGTCGATCCTCAGAGGATACAGCAGCGCATGCTGAATTGGGAGTTTCATGTCGGGTGGGCTCATTTGAGCAATTACAGAACCGTCGATGAACTCCACCATTGAGTGTACGATGGATTGGGGGTGGACGACCACCTCGATTTGGTCGGGTTCGAGGTCAAAAAGCCATCGCGCCTCGATAATTTCGAGCGCTTTATTCATCATCGTTGCGGAATCGATGCTGATTTTTTCCCCCATTTCCCACGTCGGATGGGAAAGGGCCTGCTCAAGCGACACTTTGTCCATCTGTTCCAGTGTCAAAGATCGAAACGGCCCGCCGCTGGCAGTCAAATAAATCCGGGCAACGTCCTCTCGGCGGCCCGACTGCAAACACTGAAATACTGCGTTGTGCTCGCTGTCGACCGGTATCAACATTGCACCGGTTTTTCGCGCTAATTCGGTCACCAGCGGCCCGGCGGCAACCAGCGTTTCTTTGTTGGCCAGCGCCACCGTTTTTCCGCTCTTCAATGCCGCCCATGTGCTGTTGAGCCCCGCAATTCCCACGATCGCGGCGACGACGGTGTCAACTTCGCCATCGGTTGCCATTTGCTCTAGTTGCTCATGTCCAACGAGCAATTCGGTCCCAGGTAATGCTGGCCATTTATGTTTGCGTGCCATCCGCCCGTCGGTAGCGACGATCCATTTTGGACGAAATTCAATCGCCTGTTCAGCCAGCAACCCCAGTCGAGATCGTGCGGACAATCCGACGACATTCAGCCGACCGCCGCAGTGACGCACGACATCCAAGGTGCTAGTACCGATACTGCCCGTCGACCCGAAAACGGCGATGTTTTTGCGCAACCCGACCGCGGGTTCGCTGTGGTGTTCGGTCGAGGTATCGGTTGACATAATTTCGGTGAGAACGGTCCAATTGTTGCCGGACGTGAATACTCCAAATGGCAAAATATTCGTCAAAATCGGTGCGATCGAAGGTCGTTTTTATCGCTGAAAAACGTAGTAATCGCCACCCTAAACCAAGAATCTAACACTTTTTGAATAAGATTTGTTCGGTTTGAACTTGAGTAAATTTAAAATGAAGTTCAGATGTGGCGTATGGCACGTAATTCCTGCAATTCGCGGGATACGATTCTTTAAATATGCCGCCGAATGATTTTGCGTGTTTGTCTGGTTCGACAAATCCGAATACATTTTACATGTTCCTAATTCAACGAAAACAAACGCAAATCCCTTGAACCAGATATTGCACCTCGTCAACCTCCATTCCGCAGTTAGATCTTTTCATTAACCGGCCCTGCGGAAATACGCATACCTTCTAGGAATCATAAATGGATCAGGACAACAATCGAAAGCAAAACGAAACGCGAGGAAAACCGGGGCTGGCTATTTTTTTCGTAGTCATTACGGCTGGTCTGGCACTGCTAGCCATAACCATGTTGAGCCGAATTCTTGATTATAAGATGACCTACGGTGATTTTGATCGGCTGGTCGACGTCACAACATATGCCGAATACGGTTCCGAGACGTTGACAGACGACTCGACCGGCAAAATTGTTATTCGCAATAACAAGTACAACAATCGCTGGGATGAACTCAGTCAGCTGAAAGATGTTTTGATTAGCGATCGGAAGATCAGTGGTAAAATCATACTCCGCACTGCTGACCAAAGCTTGACCAAGCCGTCGGAATCCGATTGGGAAGAGGGGCGAGAGATTCCATTTTCGGTGAACAAAGACACGTCGGATCAGGTTTCATCAAGTTTGATCACACGTCTCAAGGCCCAAAAAATCAAATATGATTCGTCGTCTGGTCCGAGCTTTTGGGAACGATATGGTTTTCTAATTTTTACGACGGGTTTGTTGATCCTATTGTTTATCTGGATGATGCGCCGGTTGGGCGGTGCATCGGGTCCGATGCAGTTCGGCCGCAGTCGCGGGCGTTTGATGGCCGAAGAAGATCTCAAAATCACTTTCACGGACGCTGCGGGCATTGACGAAGCCGTAGAGGAGGTCAAGGAAGTCGTTGACTTTCTTCAGTCACCTGAGAAATACCAAAAACTAGGTGGGCGAATCCCTCGTGGCGTGCTGTTGGTGGGACCTCCGGGGACGGGAAAAACATTGCTTGCCAAGGCTATCGCCGGCGAGGCGGGAGTTCCATTCTTTAGTTTGTCCGGCAGCGATTTTGTTGAAATGTTCGTTGGTGTGGGAGCAGCCCGCGTGCGCGATATGTTTCAACAAGCTGAATCCAAGGCCCCCTGCATTATTTTTATCGACGAACTGGATGCACTTGGCAAAACACGTGGGGGCAGCATCGTCGGTGGTCACGATGAACGCGAACAAACTCTAAATGCCTTGCTTGTTGAAATGGACGGATTTGCATCCAACAGCGGTGTGATCGTCATGGGTGCAACCAACCGACCGGAAACACTGGACCAAGCGTTGATGCGTCCGGGCCGATTTGACCGACATGTTCTGGTCGATCGACCGGATCTTGCCGGGCGTGAAGAAATTCTCAAGGTTCACGTCAAACACGTGAAGCTTGGCGAATCGGTCGACCTCCACCGCGTGGCCGCGATCAGCCCCGGATTTGTTGGCGCCGATTTAGCGAATCTGGTTAACGAAGCGGCACTGCTTGCGGCTCGTAAAGGCAAAAACTCGGTCGGCATGGAAGAATTCAATGACGGAGTCGAGCGCGTGACCGCTGGTTTGGAAAAGAAACAGCGGATCATGAACGTCGAGGAAAAACAACGCGTTGCCTACCACGAAAGTGGCCACGCGTTGGTCGCTTACAGCTTGCCGAATACTGATCCAGTGCATAAAGTCTCGATCATTCCACGTGGATTAGCAGCCCTTGGGTATACGATGCAACGACCCGAGGGCGACCGGTTCTTGATGACACAGACTGAGCTAGAAAGCCAGATTCAAATCTTGCTGGCCGGGACGCTGGCTGAAGAAATGGTCTACCGGGGGGATATTTCTACCGGTGCCCAGAATGATTTGGAGCGAGCCTCTGCAATTGCCAGGGCCATGGTCACGCAATATGGGATGAGCCGACTTGGCCGCGTCAACTACCGCGAGTCCAATCGTTCACCTTTCTTGGCTGGAGGCTTTCCTGAAGACTTCGGGCGTGAGCATAGTGAGAAAACCGCACGTGAAATCGATGAAGAAGTCAAGCGAATTATTGACGAGTGTATCGAAAAAGTCCGACACATTCTCGAGGTTCGCAAAGAGGCATTAGTCGAGCTGACGAATCGCCTGATTGAAGTCGAGTCGGTAGATTCAGACGAACTCAAACAAATTATTGACGAAAATTCTCCCGGACCGGTCGTCGTGCCCGGCACGAGTGACGTTCGCAGACGCGAGGACCAGAGCGGCAAAGCCAGTGAAGATTCGACGGCAGCAGACGAAGGGGAGCGGTCAGCACAATAGCACCGCTACGAGTTTTGAAAAACTAGTGGGTAACTCTTCGAGAGTTACCCGAACTACAACAAAAACGCCGTAAAAATCACAGCCCGGTAGAACCGCTGGCGGCCAGTCCCAATGAAACTTGCGATTTGCAACGAGACTTATCGCGATTGGTCGTTACGCGATGCGTTCGAACATGCCAAATCGGTTGGCTATCACGGTGTCGAGATCGCGCCGTTTACGATCAATACTGATGCGAGAAAAATTTCTCACGTTGAGTGTCAACAGGTTGCCGAGTTGGCAAAATCCTGCGGCTTGGAGATCGTGGGACTTCATTGGTTGTTGGCGTTTACAAGCGGTTTTCATCTGACCTCGCCAGATGCAGAAGTGCGACAAGCTACAGCGGATTATTTGCAAACACTGACTCGAATCTGCCGGATGCTTGGCGGCTCGATCATGGTTCTTGGTTCTCCGACTCAACGAAACTTGGCGGACGGAATGTCGCAGGCGACCGGCAATTCTCTGGCGATCGATTGCATTTCGCGGTTGATTCCAACATTGGTTGAAAACGAGGTGACGCTGGCGCTCGAGCCACTTGGCCCCGAAGAGGGCAATTTTCTGCTGACAGCCAAGTGGGCGCGTGAGCTGATCGAACAAATCGATTCGCCGAATGTTCGGTTGCATTTGGATGTTAAAGCGATGTCGACCGAATCGATTCCGATTCCTCAGGTTATTCGGGAGAGCAAACAGTACTTGGTCCATTTTCACGCCAACGATCCAAACCGTCGCGGACCGGGAATGGGGGATGTTAGCTACGAGCCGATCATAGCGGCCCTCCGTGAAATCCAGTATTCCGGCTGGATTTCGGTCGAGGTTTTTGACGACAGCCTGTTACCGGAACAACTGGCCGGTGAGAGTGTCAAGTACTTGAAACGCCAACTTACGTAAACTTTTTCACATTGGAAAACAAGAAGCCTTGCCGAACGTCGCGCATTTTGCCAAAGTTTGTAAGCAGTTTGCGATAAAAAACGTCGTTCACTGGAGGCTAGTATTGCGTCAAAGGGTCGGATTGTATGTAGTGGACGAGGCAACGAGTCCGATGTTTTATCCGGGGCTCGTAGCCTCGCCCACTACCCGAAAATTGTGCTTTGACAGAGTACTAGTATATTTGCAAACCAAATCGTCAAGAGGATTTGGCAAATTGATTTTTCCTCATCGAGAACGTCTACCAAGAAAAGTTTAAGGTATAACCAATGCGGATCGCTGGGCTGGTTATTGTTATTGCACTCGGTTTATTTCTCAAAGCCACGGTTACACCAGCAACTGGTGTCTATACTTGAGGTCCGTTTTCCTGTCAGCCGAGTTCGGCTGAATCGCTCTCGACAAGTTCGATAATAGAAATTCCCATGTTATCTAGTCCCATCCTAGACACAACGGGCGAGCAATCCTGGAATTTCACTTCGATTCACGACAAATAGCCCGATGCCCGTAGGATGGGTTTGCTAATCCGTCTCCGGCATGGGCCTGAGAATCCATCCTACAGTTGCCCCCCGATTACCTAACCCGGTATGTAGTGATAAAACTGTGCAGTGGAGATTACTGGGCAGTGATTCGTAGTGTTTATTGGTGAATCTGGAATTCGTGGGACCGGGTGATGCATAAGACTGCTGTTTGTTTGTATGGCTTGACGTTTGTAATGCTATGTTGCGGTTGTACGTCAAAGGAAAGGACTGTACGTACGAATGAGAATTCGAATCTGACGGTCAACACAAAAAATGTTTCCACAAAATCCGCGCCGCCCAGCAGTGTTGCCGAGAGTTTGGCTGGGCTAAAGCCACAAGACAATCCACCGGGCGCGTCAGCTGTCGAACCGTTGAGAATTCTCACTTGGAATGTTGAATCCGAAGGGAATGATCCCGAAGTAATTTCGGAACAGCTTCAGGAATTCGAGGGTTACCATATATTCGCGTTGACCGAGGTGTTGAAATACAACGTGCGACGCTATTCTGACGCGATTGGGCACGGAGAGGATACACAGTATCGATTTGTGTCCTCGCAAACCGGCCGTACCGATCGACTCGAGATCGTTTTCGATTCGAACCGGTTGGATTTGATCGAGTGCTCGGAACTGTTTTTGGTAGACGACACCAAGCTGAACGACTGGCGGCACCGTTCACCGCTGGTCGCTCGTTTGCGCGATAAACCGACGTCAACTGAGTTCTTGCTGATGGTTAACCACTTGGCCCGTGGTGACGAGGCACTAAGAACCGAGCAGGCTGGCGGACTTCGCAAATGGGCTGCAAAACAGAGTTTGCCTGTAATTGGCATCGGCGATTTCAATTTTGACTTCGAATTCTCGACGGAGAAAGGCAATGCCGCGTTCGATGCCTTTTTGCAAGACGATACGTGGAAATGGATCCGGCCTCCGCAATGGATCGACACCAATTGGTCCGACCGGGATGAGGACGGCAAAGACGATTACCCGGGATCGATGCTCGATTTTGCTTTTGTTGCCGGCGAGGCGAAAAACTGGGATGCACAGTGCAACGTGCTCGTCCGCAGCCGCGACTTCCCCGATACGCGTTACACCAGCGACCACCGACCCGTCGAACTGATCATTACGATTCCTTAGCCGAAGGTCGCCGATCGCTCTGCGATCAGAAAGATTGACCTCGGAGCGGTCAGCGACTATGAGCCCCTAGTTCTCCTGCCAGCCTGTCGCGTCAATCCGCTTTAGTTCGGCGTGGATGTCGTTGCCTTCGAAAAATGAAAACCAACCCTTCAATTTGGACGACTCTCCTGGTTTACAATCAGCAAACTGTCCATCGCTGTGCATACAGGGACAGGGCGGATTGAACCACGTGCTGTGACACGGCGTCCATGCTGTAATGATCCAGCGATTGCCGGTTCGAGAGCGGCGTGCAATGTACGGATCGGATTTGATCGTATTCTGCTCGTCCGTATAAACAAACTCTGGTGCACCTCTTAACATCAGGCAATTCTGCACGCGCAAGCCGCTAAGGACTTCCGCCGATCCGTTTCTGATCCACATCTCCATTTGGACCGAATCGCGTTGCGGAATCACTCTCGTGCCAAAAGCGACGTTGTTTGGCAGCTTGCGTTCCAATACCAATGAACCGTTGGTGACCGGTTGCCATTCGAGTGGTTCGAGTCGTATTTTTTGTTTGGTCCACATCGTGTCGACGTGGGAGTGAGCCAGATAGAGCAGACCAAACCGAGGCTCGTTGTTGCGGCGGATGGCTTCGGGAACGTCCAGCACAACGTAGCTCTTGTCGTCCCAGGGAGCAACGACACTGATCTTTGTTTCGCGTTGCGGCCGCAGGGCACCATCTCGGAATCCAATCCGTGGATGGCGGCCGCCTGGATAGGGCAGGACCCGCAGCGGCTCACCCTGTGGCCGCGCTGGCTTTGTTTCGTCGCGAATATCGAATCGTTTTAACGCTGAGCGAACTTCTATGTCTGACAATCCCGTCGCGGATCTGACCTCGGCCGGTGTGTAGCGATGGTACCAAACCATGTTCTGCAACCAATACTTCAGATCGGCATCGCCGGTTGGCTTGCGGAAGTTTTCGAACGTGGTACCTGATTTGATCATCCGCTTTCGATCCTTGATCACGAAATATGGCACGCGCGGTACGACCTGCGAGTCGACGTATTGAGCTAGATCGCGAAGTGCAATTACCCTGAAATCGTTAATCGCCAGATATCTCATATACGATTCGAACTTGGCCTTAGTGGTGTTAACCCATGAGTGGGCCAAGTCCGGTACTCCATGAAACTGCAGCACCGCAATCCGGCCAAATTCTGCCTGGTCAACAGCACGCTTAAAGTCTTCGAATTCCCAATCAGGTCGGGCGTCTCCCGCCGAAGGGATCAGCAGCGGATGATCCAAGCCCGGTTCATAGGCGAAACCCTTGCCATTCTTGTAGGGATACTCCGGAGCCCCGCCGCGACGAGCGAATTTGATTCCCAGCTCTTTCAAAATGGGCAGCGCGCCGAAATCGATGCCGTTACCCGGATAAGCAAAGGTCGTTGTTCTGGGTATGCCGTACTGGCGGCAGCGCTGGTTAATCGCCTCGATTTGTTCTTTGAGTTGTCCGAGTTGCCGCTTCAACTTACCTGGGTTGCTTGGATCCAGCGTCATATGGTCGCGCGTATGGTTACCGATTTCAAAGCCATCGCGATGCAAGTGTGCAATTTCGTCCCACGTCATATAGTGCTCTTTGTTTGTCTTGAAATCGAATCCTTCGGTAATAAAGAAGGTGGCCCCGAATTTGTATTTAAGCAGAATCGGTCGCACGACCGTGAAGTGAGACTTCACCGAGTCGTCGAAGGTCAACACGACCAACTTATCGGGGATCGATTGGCCGACGACCGGTGACAATGCGGATATGCAGACGAACGATGTAAACGCGAGTGCACGTATGTTGAATTCCGAGATCACACTCATGGTACTAGTCGCTCCCTGCTAACGGCTCAATTCGTTAAAGGTATTCGTTCAAATTCAATCGAACGGTAGCCGACATACAAAGCGGCACACACGCCCAGCAACCAGAACGTTAGTTTCATCAACGCCTATTACCTTTCAAGACATCAACTGTGTGCAGCAACCAAGATCCGTGGTCCTGAACATACTTAAAAAAAACAAGAAAACATTACGGTAATGGCCACGTGTTTTCGCACTTGATTGGTGGAGCATAACAAAATTTGGCTCTCCATGGAAAACGTGTCGTAGGGAGTTGCTTAGGCTATCGCCGGCAGTTGTTCCCTCGCGTTTCGTACTGTTACCTAACCGTTGTCTGGAGTCGAGCAATGTTCACCCAAAAGAACCGCAGCTACCGCCAAGCTGGTCGCTGGCTGCCCCTCGTAACCGCAATTTCGTGTTTATTGGTTCTGGCTGGTCCGCCGAAAAACGCTCAAGCGCAAATCAATCTGGTCAGCTCGACGTTTTTTGGCGGAAGCGGCGATCAGTCCGGCACAGACATCGAGATTGTCGGTAACGAGCTGTTTGCCAGTGGACGCGACGGTAGTAGTGGAATATTGATCAAATACGACCTGCCGACCATGGCCGCCAGCCCGCCGCTATCCTACGCCAGCGTGCCTGGCACCACGTGGGTAAACGCGCTGACAATATCCGGCGCCACAGTCTACGGCGTAGGGCGCGCGTTGCCGCCTGCCCTGGGTGCAACTGATGGTGTCGGCGGCACCGAACCCAAAGCGTCGTTGGCGCTGTTTGATACAGGCGGTTTTTTTCAGGGCGGTCGCGCAGAAAATTTTTTCACATACCGAGGCGGTGCTCTTTATTACGATGCGGCTACCGTTTCTGAGGGATCCGGTGTTGCAGTTTACGTTGCGGGTTTCGCTGAAGAGACCGGTTTCGGTGGTGGCCGCACGGTGGTGGCCAAATACACCGACACCGGAACTCTACTTTGGAAACGAAAATACGCAACCGATCCCAACGGTAACCAAATCGCCGGCACCACCATACGCAATACCAGCAGTACCAGGAGCGTGGCATGGCTCAACGGGTATCTCTACCTGGCTGGTCGCGATCGAGACGCACAATACGTCGGAGGCCCTTCGGCGCAAGGGATGCTGCTGAAATACGATGCGGCCGCCCAACCGCCGGATCCTAATCCCACTGCCACCGGTTCGAGTATCATGACTCCCATTTGGGCCCGAACCACTGGATTCACTGGCCTGTTCAATGAGGTGAAAGCCATTGACGGATCGCTGTATGCGGTTGGATTTACTTCACCCGGCGGAGAAGAAGACTTTCTAATCCAGAAATACGATGAATCCGGAAACCTGATTTGGAGCACGATCAGTGGGGGAGTTGGAAAAGAAAGACTCAGAAGTCTAGTTGAGCTAGACGACCGGTTGTTTGCCGTGGGTTATACCTTTGTCGACACGGCAGGGGGTCAAGACGCCGTGCTGATGGAAATCGACCCAGGGACCGGTTCCGTCTTGTCTACGGATTTGTTCGGCGGTACAGACGATGACATCGCACACTCCATCATTACAGACGGCGTCGATTTATACGTGGTCGGTGAGTCGCGAAGCTTTGCAGCCGCAGGCAATGCCTTTGGACAAAATGACTTGATGCTGCTGCGGTACAGCCTCAACACAAGTCCGACGGCCGTGGCAGGCGCCGACCAGTCAATTCGCGCGGGTGACATTGTATTTCTGGATGGAGGCATGTCATTTGATGACAACACAAGCGCAGAATTTCTTGAATACGATTGGAGTTTCGTCTCCAAACCAGCGACAAGTTCTGCCAACATGGTTGACACCGACACAATGATGCCCAGCTTTCAGGCTGATGTCCCCGGCACCTACGTGATCCAATTAGAAGTAACTGATGAAGCCGGGGCTGTCAGCGATCCCGACTACGTGGAAGTCAGCAGCGAAAATCTTGCCCCGACCGCATTGGCAACGGTTGATTCCAACTTGATCGTAATTGGCCATGCCGTTCATTTTGATGGATCTGGCAGCACAGATCCCGAAGGTGATCTCTTGGTATATGCTTGGACCATCTCAATGGCGCCGGCAATCAGTCAAGCTGTGCTTATTGGTGCTGGAACGGCAACACCCAGTTTGACTCCAGACGTCGAAGGTGATTATGAAGTGACTTTGACGGTAAGTGATTTTTTGGGCGCGGGCCAGCCTGCAGTGGTCGGGATCACTGCCACTACGGCTAAAGAACTTGCAGAAATGTTGATTGTTGATGCTTGTGATCAGATCAATACCTTAACTCCCCAACAAGTGACGAGCCCAGGGAACCAAAACGCGCTTTGCGGATTTCTGACGATCGCGGTCGGAAAGCTCCAGCAAGGTAAACTTGACACGGCAATCAATAAGATAAATCAGGCCATTGATAGGACCGATGGTTGTACACTACGAGGAGTTCCGGACGGAAACGGCCCGGGCCGGGATTGGGTGCTAGATTGCGATGCGCAGGTCGCCATTTATGGTCTGCTCACGTTAGCGGTGGATGCACTCGAAGAATAATCCAAAGTATGCTACCGATCGGCTTTTCCAAGAGGCTGCCCGGACCAATCGGGCGGCCTATTGGTACTTTGCTATAGTACGACCATTGTCTACTTCCTTGCTAAATTGGACCAACTATTTGTGAATTTGGTACTATGCAAGAATCGTTTGAAAACATAGTCAACGATTTGTTAGAGGATATCCAACAGGGAAATGCCGAGGCCAAAGACCAGCTGATTTCGGTGGCCTACGACCGGCTTCACGAGTTGGCGCACAATCATCTGCTAGGCGAACGAACCGCGCTTAGTTGGCAAACAACCGATGTAGTCAATGAGGCAGTGCTCCGCGTGCTTCCACGCGAACTGTCGAAAATTGCGTCCGTCGATAGCAATGACAAACAACGGTATTTCTTCGGTGCGATGTCACAAGCTATGAAACAATTACTTGTGGATCATGCTCGCAGTCGGAACGCGAGCAAGCGCGGTGGCGATCAGAACCGTGTGCCCCTCGATGATGTTATAGACTATTTCCATAAACAGCGTGTCGACATGTTGGAACTGAGCGAAGCACTCACGCAACTCAAAAAATACGACGAACGGCTGGCCGAGGTAGTGGAACTTCGCATTTTTTCCGGAATGGCTCATCAGGACATTGCTCGTTGTTTAAACGTGTCATTGTCGTCGGAGGAGAAATACTGGCGGCTGGCTCGGGCCTGGTTACGCGGCACCCTCACGACACAAGGAATTTGTGATGAGTAAAACAAGATGGCCGAAAGTCGCCGACATATTTGGTCGAGCGTTACATGTTGATCCAAACTCACTGGACCAGTTTTTAGAAAATGCTTGTGATGGCGATCCATCTTTGATTGAACAAGTCAGAGAACTATTGCGTCTGGATCGGTCGGCGGTCAGCGAGGATTTTCTTGAATCCAATCATGCCGATCATGATCCACTAATAGGTCAGAAAGTCGGCACTTATGTGGTCACGGCGCTAATCGGCGAAGGGGGAATGGGCCGGGTTTACAAGGCTCGGCGCGAGGGCCAGTACGAACAGGACGTCGCCATTAAGATCATCAAACGGGGAATGGACGCAGATCACTTGCGCCGATTCCGGGATGAGATGCAGGTGCTCGCGGCACTACATGAACACCCCAACATTGTCCGACTGATCGATGCGGGTGAAACCAATGATGGCATTCCGTTTCTGGTCATGGAATACGTTGACGGCCGGCGGATCGATCAATTCTGCGACGAACGCCGGCTGACCATTCGAGATCGAATCCAGTTGTTCCGATCGGTGTGTAGCGCCGTTGGGTTCGCGCATCAAAATGCAATCATTCATAGAGATCTAAAACCGAGCAACATCCTGGTTCGCCAAGATGGTACTGTCAAGTTGGCCGACTTTGGCATTGCTAAAATTGTAGAAGAGGCGGATGAGTACAGGACGGAAACAATAGCGCCGCCGCGCACGCGCGGTTATGCCAGTCCCGAGCAACTCGCAGGTCAACCTGCCACGACCCGCAGTGACGTTTTTTCTCTAGGGGTGGTGCTGTACGAGTTACTTACCGGTCACCGGCCGTTCAAGACGCGCGGCGGCGCTGAAGTCGCGATTCCTCCGAGTCGGCAGGCGGGTGAAACGGCTACGGCTTGGCGCGATGGGCGCCAATCTACCTTTTCCGCTGACGAAATTTCTCTTTTTCGCCAAACCGATCCGTCATCACTCCGACGAGATCTCTCCGGTGACATTGAGAATATCTTGCTCATGGCACTTAATCGAGATCACGCAGATCGATATGCCAGTGTCGATCAGTTTTCAACAGATCTCAATTACTATCTATCTGAAAGGCCGGTGACGGCTCAAAAGCCAAGCTTACTGTACGTCACGGGAAAACTTATTCGGCGAAACAAGTTGGTAACGGCCGCTATTCTCTTGTTCATCGTGTCATTGATTGGCGGAATTATCGGAACAACCTATTTCATGCTGAGCGCCCAGGCGGCTGCTAATCAATCGAGAATCGATAATTTGATTCAAGATTCTATCATTCTGAGATCCAGGCCACTTAGCGACCG
>CAJHZH010000895.1_pt1 | contig 19211 bp, 15 predicted proteins | sample 9198951 | NCBI WGS metagenome assembly CAJHZH01 (sample SAMEA7708381, study PRJEB35096) | sediment metagenome | biome: marine neritic benthic zone biome [ENVO:01000025]; feature: sediment [ENVO:00002007]; material: shallow marine sediment [ENVO:03000034] sea grass bed [ENVO_01000059] ...
ACGGCACGGTAATGAATCTTGTTCCCAAGAGCTGGGATGATTTTTACTCGTCACGCGGCGGTGATTACTTTGGAGCGTTCCGATATACCAATCGAAGCGAACCCGGCGGTTCGGGCGAAAAACTTCCTGAAACAACCTACCGAACGACCGAGGAAACCGCTGACGCCGTTATGCTAATCCATCGTCACGCCGATCGCGCCAGTGGGCAACCGTTCTTTCTGTACATCAATCCCTTGGCTCCGCATTTTCCCGCAGTTGCCTCGAGACATTTGGGGATGGTGGAGGATAGGTATAAGAACTGGTGGACTTCATTGCGCGCGCCGCGTGGGTCGAATTTTGACGAACGCAATATGCTCGATAAGTCGTCGGCATTACATCACCTCAGACCCTTGCCCCCGCGTTGGCTGGATCAGGTAGACTCGTTGTATCGCGATCGAGTGCTGTCGGTTCGTACGGTCGACGACATGTTTGGTGAAATCTTGACGGCGTTGGTTGACCGTGAAATGCTGGACAACTCTATTATTTTTCTGACATCTGACAACGGATTCGAACTTGGGCAACACCGAATGGGTGGCAAGACCGATAGCTTTGATCGATCGACGCACGTACCGATGTATGTACTCGGACCGGGCGTACCTGAAGCCGCCAGTGCCAATCACTTGTTAGCCAATATCGATATTGCTCCGACCATTGTCGAGCTGGCCGGTGGCCAAGTTCCCGATTTTGTCGATGGCCGATCGTTTTCAAAGTTAATATTTGAACCCGAGTCTGTGCCGGATGATCAGTGGCGAGACGGTATTGTGATTGAAAATTGGGAAACCAAGTCATTCCGAGGACAGAAGATCAATACGGCCTCGATCGGCCTGCGCATGTATGACTCAGTGTATGTCGAATGGGCAGACGGCACGCCCGAGTTTTACGATCTGTCGATTGATCCGAACCAATTGCAGAATCGTTATTCAACCTTGTCCGATGCCGAGCGCAATCATTACGCAGGTTTTTTGCGTTCGTTTTTTGTTGCGGATGATCAGCCGCAATCAACGATTGCAGTGCCGTTTGAAATGGATAGCCTTCAGCCCAAGAATGTTACGTTATTCGGATACGCAGAGGACAACGCAGGAGTCGACCGCGTACTACTAACCATCATTAACCAGGACGATGGAACCTATTGGAACGGCAAAAATTGGCAGGCTGATCGCACTCGCGTTAACGCCAAATTGACAAACCCTCAGGCGTTGCTGACGACCTGGAAATACGAAGCGACGCCGACCGTTTCCAGTTCGGACGTTCGCGTAGGCGTGCACGCGTGCGCGATTGATGGAAATGGTTTGTTCGAGACAACTTTGCCGTCGGCAACGTTTCGATTAGACGTCGACCGACCCGAATCGCAAATAACATTTCCGGGCGAAGGCGATGTGCTTGGTGAGACGCCCATGATCCAAGGCACGGCCGTCGACGAGCGCCCGGTAGCAAGAATCCGGCTTGTCATCAAGAATCGCGATGAAAACACCTATTGGAATGGGCAGGATTGGGTACCCGATAGCTCATACGTGTCGATCGACTACATCCAGAAAAAAAACGCCTGGCAGTTCCAAATGCCGGATGTCACGGGCAGCTTTTATGTCGGAGTACAAGCGATCGACGATTCCGGAAATATTCAAGCCGACCCGACGACACTTCGATTTTCAATTACGGAATGAACATCGCTCCGTGTTCGCGTACGGTTAGCTTTTGGTCGCAACGCAGCCGGCAACGCGAGCGCCGATGCTGTGAAGGTGATCGATCGCATCTTTTGCAAAATGCTGATCGGATTCGGTCATGTCTACCATCAAATAGACCGCATCAACATATTTGGCGAGCAAATTGGCATGCGGTTCAGAAATGCTGCCACCGTTAATGATCGAATAACGAAACTGTTTTTTGAGCGCGGCGATCATCCTGATCATCGATTCCGAATCGAGTTTTCGATAAGTTATTCCGCCAGTTCCGGCCGCCAGAAACATTAGTCGCGAATTATCGGTTTGAGCAACCAAGCTATCCACCGTTTTTTTGCGGTTGATTATTTCTGCCATACCTGGTCGCTGGTCATGTCCAAAATGATCCGTCAAACTCCGGTCGCGCAAATTGCCATCGACCAGAACAATGTCGCCAAGCTGTTGCATTGCCATGCAAGATGCGACTTTGGAGGACGTCGCATCGACATCCGAGGCATGATCAAGCGAAACGAGTAGGATGGTCGTAGCAATCGTTGGTGGGAACCTGGTGACAATATTATTGGCCAGGGCGTCGATACGTTTATGTTTTTTTGTCGCCTTGTAATCAAAACGCTTTGCGGAGCGATTTATCGCCGCCGTTGATTCCGGCAAACTCTCAGATTGTTTTAAATTCGTGTCTGCCGCGGCAACAAAATCAATCGGTTGCAAGTGATCGATACCGATGATTTTGTCGTTCTCTTCAGCGCCTGGTTCGTGTAATGCTGACGGATCATAAACAAGATTCTGTAATGTCGGGTCAGCATCCGATTGAAGCTGGGCAGCTTGATCCGTCACCTCTAATTCATCGTCGGTGGCAATGAATAACAATTGTTGCTCAGTGTGGGCTGTTGCATCATCAATCACGCCGTGATCTGCATCATCAAGTTTGTTCTGAAACTGCAATGACGTATCGGTCCAGCCAGATGATGATGGGCTGACGAGTGGACTCGATTCTTCGCTGGGCGGTTCGGGCTGTTTGGGGTTGCTTGTTTCCTCCATGATCGTAGGAATTTCATCGCCGATACAAATCTCATCAATGATGAGACTGTCCGTATTGTACTGTTCGATCACGACGTCGCTTGCGGTTTGCGAGATATCAATCGTGCCGCCAAAACTAAACGTGTCCTCGCGTTCGGTGCTCAATTCTGGCTCGGAATTTGCCGGCAAGGACTCCGAGTCAGTCGACGCATTTGTATGGGCGCTTGCTCGCGGATGGGATTCGCCAAGTTTCAAATGGTGCGGCCGATTGCTGGTACTTGCCAATTCAATTTCAGGTTTAGCGGCCTCGACGTTGGCGGTATCGCAATATTTCAATCGTATAAGCCAATCGTCTTGAATGTGCACCGACTCGCGATTGAGCTGGCGAATGTAATCGATCATTGAACTCATAGAAACATCCTATGTTTCCGATTTGGTACGACGATTTTGTCCGATTCCTACTAACATACCACGCCGATTGATGTCAATCGTTTTGTGGTGTCTGATCTGCTTTGAGTTGCTGAAAAAGGTCCCGATAATCCATACGTATGACTTGGCCTGTCGACGGAGCATTCGAACTGTTACCTGGATCTTCGCTTGCTTCCTTGTCATCGTGTGGTTTGGACACAATCACGATTTCATTGTCATCGGCGGAGTCTGTTGCCGGTGACGAGGGTCCGTCAATTGGGTCTATCCCGGTTTCTGGCGACGGAACGTCGGTCGATGAGTCCGGCGGAGGATTGTCAACCGGACTTAATTCGTGGCTCTTATGATCGATCCCGCTACGCATTGAATCAATCAGTTGTAGATTCTCAAGATCGCTGTTGCTCAACTCAATCGATGATTTGTTTTGCTCGATGGTTCGTTGTGACTGTGTATCGTGGACGGGTTCTTCGTTTTCAAACGCGCTACCGAATAATTCGTCGACAGTGGGAGTTTGGGCAGTATCTTGATTGGAAGCTGAAGATTCCGACGGGGCCATGTCCATCGATTCAGAACCCGACGGGTCACCTGACGTTTCGATCGCAGCCTCGGACGTGGTCGTCGTCGAGCCGGACGCCTCCGTTGTACCGTCGGGCGGCTGAGTCGCCTGGGTGAATTGGATATCATTCAACTGTCGCAGCAGATTATCGAGCTGCTCTTCGATCGAATCATCTTCGTTGGATGTGTCGGCGTACTTCGCGCCATCCTGGTACGGTGCGTCGTCGACGTCGGTTTCCGGCTCAGGCTGTGGCTCAAGGCCTGAGTCACTCATTTCGTTTGCGTCGGCTTGTATCGGTGTCGATTCAGGTTCTTCAGTTGTTTCTGTCGATTCAGCCCAAACCGAAAGCTGGGCGTCGTCTAAATCACCGAATTCAACGACGCTCGAATCGTCAGCTTCGTCATCGGTTTGGTTGTCGTGCATGGTGGCAGGATCAGGCGGCATTGGAAGCTGTTGCAAATCACACCAGGCAAACTGAACCAGTTGTGGATCAATTTGCTGAACCGCATTGAAGTGGGCAGTTTTCAAAGCGTGGTTGCAGAGTTGAGCAACGAACCGTGGAATACCTCCAGTGATATCATAGATTTTTTGGATGGCCGAGGGTTGAAATATTTCGCGACCATCGCGACCGCATAATTGAATTTGTGTCAACACAAAGAACGTTGTCTCACTCGACGTCATTGGACCCAAGTAGCAACGCATCCCGATCCGCTGATTGAGCGTTTCCATTTGGGGGTGACCCAATTTTTCGTCCAAGGGAGGTCCGCCCGCGAGCACCAATCGCACTTGTTGTTTTCCACCACACACCAAGTTGGTGATCATGCGAAGTTCTTCTAGCACCTCGTATGACAGAATGTGAGCTTCATCAATCAACAGCAGCAGACCATTAGGAGATTGCTGAGAAGATTTCAGGTTGTCGATTAGACTGAGCCTCAACTCCCCGACATCGGTGGTTTGAAATGGAAGACCCAATTCAAACATCAAACATTGAATCAATTCCTGTCGATTTGAAATGGCCGCGCATTTGAGCGTCAGTACGCGGAACTCGTTGCAATACTTATTTTCTAAAAGGTTAATCAGCGTGGACTTGCCGCAGCCCGATGGACCAATGATCAACACGGGTCCGTTGCAATCGTCAATCCCGTCGCAACAGCGTATAAAGGCATCGTTGATCGACGGATAGAGTACGCATTCTTCGCTGGACGGAAGCTGCGAAAACGGCCGTTTAGTTAATTGAAAATAATCAACGTACATAGTTAACCAACTTTCCTGACGGATATAACACTAAGTCGTATCATTATTTTGATGCAATCATCCAAAATATTTTGGTTGCGGCGTGAAACGGATTTTCCAAAAATGCACCCACCAGCTCGCTGTTTATCAGCGCGGCGACGATCAATACAATTAGGATTGCAAGTAACATCCATTCACAAGCCTGTACAAACCATATCGCCAGTCGCCCGGACCAGGTTCTTGGCTCGGTGCGAGCGTTCCTCGAACGCAATAAACCTACCACGGGAACTCGTAGCTTATTTTCAATTTGCGTCGTCGATTGGAATGGCCGTTTTCTAAGGTTGGGATCAAAATTGATGGCTACCAGTGAAGCAATCAGGCCGGCGCAAAGCGAAATCAACAAAAACATCTTCATCGATGGTACGCCGCCGATCGGCTGGCTGTTCTCGGCAAATATCAGCTGGTTGAACGATAGCGGACTCGGCGCCGCCAACTGACTCTTGGCACGATCGCCCAGTCGCTGAGCAAAGGTTGACGGGCTACGTTCAAGCCGCTCCATTTTTTCCTGCAAGTCAACTAATCTTTGGCGGGGGTTAAACAAATCAATCATCTGGATCTCGGCGATAGCCTCGTTGAGCGCCGCTGAAATACTCTGTGCATCCGCGCGGTAAACCTTTTCACTGCTTGCAAACTGGTTGGTTACCCGGTTTGCTTCTTGTGCGCCGGGACCAGCGACCCGCTCGTCATTTTGCCCGGAGAGGATTTGTTGATTGAGCTGTTCAATTTGAGATTGAATCGGTGTGATCGAAGGATGGAATTCATTGACGCCATCGGCCACCATCGTTTGCCTTTTTTGTTTCAGCAATTGATCGCGGCGGCGAATCAACACGGCGCTACTGACATTTGTCGTTGTTGAATCACCAAGATCGGTAAGCGACCCAATGTTTTTCATGTTATTAACGACAATCTGCAGCTCGTTTTGGGCCGAAGTAATGCGACCGGTGATCACATCAACATCTTGTGAGCAATCTTGAATCAGCTGCTGTTGATGATTTGCCATGTCACGCGTGATGGAATCGATCGCATCAACGGCTGATTGACTTGACGATTGATTCCCAATATTAGATGTAACACGTGAAACCAGCGCGTTAATAAACGCCACTTCACCCGCCGTTCCGTTTCCGAGGATGGAGATTCGAAAATCCAGGCTGTTCGCCGATTGCCCGGGTCGATTCTGTATCCTCAACAGGTCTCGTACTGTTTCAGGGTCAAACGACTTGATTGGATTTTTAGGATCCAAATTCAAGCCGGCGATGATACGATCTAGTTGATGTTTTTCTGTTTGCCCGCGGACGGCATCCACCACCATCTGATTGAGATCTCGCTTTTCCAAGCCGGCCGAAGGGTTGTAACTAAGTTGAAATCTGGCCGTTGATTGAAAACGGGTAACGGAGATTGGCCAAAGCAAAGTGGCGACAAGCAGGATCGTGCTACCCGAAACGATCCAAACATACATGCGCGTACCGCGGTTTCGCCTAATCAGTACGGTGCCGTTGTCGTTAAGGCCGTCAGAAATCATAGTTATCAGTTGGTAAAACAAAACAAAGAGCGCGGACGGAAACAGATACGCTGTCACGTCATCTGTGGTATCGACAATATCGACAGTTCCGCTTTAATCCGTTTTATCGTCAGAGGTTTTCTAAGCCGGATATTTTGCCGAGAGTGCTGGCAGAAGCGCCATGAGCAAGCTGGTAAAAGACGATTTGCTTCAAAAAGACGAGTTCGACTTCTTAGCAATCGACTCCGATGTTTCCGAATCCTGGGCGGTCTCGAAATGAGGTCGACTTACTGGATTCAATCGAACGAGTGTTTCAAAAACACCTTGCTGCGTAATTTCGCCTCGCTGGTTGATGAGTTTTTGCTGCCATTTCACGCGTCCGGTTCGTCGACCGTTGGCTTGTTTCTCCAGCACTTCAGTTACAACATGGACGGTGTCGCCAAAAAACAATGGTTTTAGGAACTCCCAGTCGCGAACTGCAATAAATGCGACCGTGTCCACAGCCGGCGATCGGCTGCCAAGGCCGGCGACCCATGACATTCCCAACAAACCGTGTGCCACCGGTTGCCGATAGTGTGTCCTGCTTGCAAACTCGCGACTTAAGTGAAGCGGATTGAGGTCGCCGGTTATGTTCGCAAAGTTGATCACGTCGGTTTCCGTGATCGTGCGGCAATCGCTTGTCCAATTTTGACCGACTTCCAGTTGTTCAAAACTTAGTCGAGCAGACATTTTTTCGTCCGTCCCTGACGCATCATTTTCGGAAGTTTCGTATAGCTTAAGAAACCCGGTCGGGGTTTTGCAACCGGACTCCGTTTCCGGATTTTCCATTACTCGTTCCCCGATCGTGTTTTTGGGATACGGATTGAGACAAAGACCTTGTGTTACGACGATCCAGTCGTTCAATCCGAATTGACCTCATGCAAAGATGGCCATCAATCCACCTGAGTGCTGCAAAAACAATGCCCGACTTCCAATGGATCAATGAAATAGTCGGGGTGATAGGATTCGAACCTACGACCTTCTGGTCCCAAACCAGACGCGCTAGCCAGGCTGCGCTACACCCCGAACAGGACGACTTATGCTACAAATCTTAGGGACTGGTTGCAATCCGTCGTCGCTGACTCGGATTCCATCGCGCGATTTTAGCGGGCCTACGCTTTTCAAGCGACTCGACGAGATTGATCGGACGCGACGATGTGATTGCGCAACCGCTCGAATTCACTATTGTTTGAAAATTTGATTACGATTCGTCCGCTGCCGCGCGAAGCCTGTCGAATCTCGACGTTGGTACCCAGCGCGTGTTTGAACTCCGTTTCCAAGGTCCGAATTTGTTGATTTTGAGTTCGCCCGGGTTTTTTGGGAGTTTTGTTGGGCAAGTCTTCGGCTGCAATTCGGTCCGCTACTTCCTGCTCGGTTTGGCGCACGCTCTTGCCCTCCTTTTGGATTTGATTGCAGAATTCGATCTGCAATAATTCGTCGCCAAGGGGGAGAAGCGCCCGCGCATGTCCAGCAGTGATGTTGCCGTTGCGCAACGCATCTTGGACCGCGCGCGGCAGCTCCAATAATCGCATCAGATTGGTCAGTGTTGAACGGTCGATTTTTAATCGACTTGCCAGTTCTTCTTGTGTGCATCCGTGCTGGTCGATGTAACGCCTGAAGGAAAGCGCCTTTTCAATCGCGTTCAGGTCTTTGCGTTGCAGGTTTTCCACGATTGCCAGTTCTGCAACCAGCCGATCGTCCGCCTGGCGTACGCGAGCCGGGATGTTTGACCAACCTGCCTGAATGGCCGCTCGTAAACGACGCTCACCGGATATCAGTTGGTAGCGACCAGCCACGACGCGAACAAGAATCGGCTGAAGCATGTCGTGGGACTTTAGGCTCTCGGCCAACGATGCAATTTCCGGTTCGCTAAATTCGCGCCTTGGCTGAAACGGGTTGTCGTCAATCTCGTAGACACTGAGCTGAACAATATCGCTGGTGGTCGTGCTTCGATCTTGCTGCGTGTCAGAGCCACTAGTCTCGTCGTTTTCAGATGGCGAGGAAGCGCTCAATAGCGCCTCAAGTCCCCTGCCGAGCCGTTTCTTCTTAGTCACGATCTAATACCTCCATGCAAAGTTCAATATACGCGCGAGCGCCACGGGATCGCGGCGCGTAGTCAAGCACGGATCGAGAATGACTCGGGGCTTCACTTACGCTGGTATCTCGCGGAATGACAGCATCGAAAACAATTTCACCAAAAAACTCGCGGACCTCGGCATCCACCTCGCTGGTCAATTCCAGCTCAGAATCATACATCGTCAACAGTATTCCTCCGAACTCCAGCGTCCCCTCTTGCGTAACCATACAGTCACGAATCACCTCTATCATTTGACGTAATCCTTCCATCGCGAAGTACTCGCATTGGATCGGCATTAACACTTCGTTGCTGGCTGATAGTGCAGTTTGAGTCAGTCGGCCCATCGACGGCGGGCAATCGATCAGCACGTACTCAAAGGAACCCATGCCCGATGTAAAATGATTGGTAAGCCGCTCGCTCTGGCCAGGCTCCAGATTTGCTAGCAGGTCTGCATCGCGAAATCTGTGGCTGCCTGGCAAAAGGTTCAGATGCGGATTTGACGTTTCGATCAGGCTGTGACGAACGGGTTCTTGCTTGAGCAATGGATGGTGGTCGACCGGCTTAAATCCGAAACCAGTAGTAGCATTGCATTGAGGATCCATGTCGACCAATAAAGTGCGCTGGCCAGCTTTGCTTAACGCAGCGGCCAAGTTCATCGACGTCGTCGTCTTGCCGACTCCGCCCTTTTGGTTAGCGATACACAGGATCCTGGGCAACTTTTGATTCCAGTTCCGAGTCACGAGTTTGAATGGCCGTAAATAGCAGGACGCGGTAATTCGGCAAATCCCAGTTTCGAGCCCCAGCTGAATCGACCGCACAGAATTTCGCAAAAGACCAACGGCATAATTCAATTTGTAGCCGGATTCGCAGCGATTTTTCGGCCTGATTTCGTAGCGGTTTTATGGAAATACAGCGATGTTTAGACGTTTGGATGAAGAGTTCGGCGTTCTGCATTCTGCAAGCGGCGCGGCTTCAGATAAAAACCTTATCAGACGCCAAACTCAAGTGTTTGAATTTCGTTTCACGTGAAACTTGACTTACAATTCCCAAATTACCTAGAGTGTTTCACGTGAAACTGCGTCAAATACGGACTATTTGGTTAGCGGATTTAGAATCAATCCGCTAAGAAGTTTTGGATAAAAGTAGGTGCTTTTGGCAGGCATTCTTTCGCCGGATTCGCTGATTTTGCGCACATGGTCAATGGTTGCCGGCATCACCAACGTTGCCATTTCGAATCGGCCGCCAGTCCCAATTTGGCCTGTCGCATCTCGGCCGGCCTCATCCCCTTGCTTCAATCCGTCAACTACCTCACTCAATCCTCGAACATATTTGGGTGATGGCAGCCCATCGAGCCCGAGAAGTCGAGGCATGATCAATTCGTGGAGAATCGACACACCCAGCGATCGCCATGCTTCGCTGTGATCGGGCATTGCGTTGGCAAGTAATCGACGTCCTTCGTCCAAGACCTTGACCATAACCCAGGTATCATCGGCTGCGGAATAAAAAGCCAACTGGCCCTGGTCGTCGGCGTCAGCAATCGTTTGCCAAACAGCGCGTGCGGCGTCGGCGCCCTTTCCGGCAGGTTCGCATTGAAATGCGTCGCCAAGCTTTTCAATCAGCGTGGTGCTTTGTATTTCCGGCACGCTTCGCCACAGCCGATGCGTTGGCAGCACGATCATTCCGGGATCGCTCATACTTACGCAACACATCGAAATATAGTTCGCGGGGTGGTCGGCAGGTAATTGGCTTTTTTGATTTAGTTCTGTTTGGTAGTTGAGTCCCGTTTCGTATCGATGGTGGCCATCGGCAATGTACAATGACTTGCCGCCAAACTGCCCGGCGGCTTCCGCAATCGCAGCGGTATCCGTCACCGCCCAAAGTTTGTGCACAACACCCAGATCGTCAGTCGCCTGGCAGGGCGTCAGGTCGCCAATTGCGGACTCGAGGGTTTCCTGGACGCGATTGTGTTCGTCTGAATAAATGGAAAAGACCTGAGAGGTGTTACACTCAGTCGCGCGCGTTAGGTTCAGCCGGTCTTGCTTGGCTTTGGAATGCGTTTCCTCGTGCGGAAATATTTTGCCGTCACCAAATGGCTCGAGTCGAACGCGAGCAACAAATCCGCGCCTGGCGACGCGGTGGTCGTCGACCTTAAAGTCTTGGTGGTAGACGTAGATTGCCGGGTGCGATTCTTGCATCAACAGACCCTGGCGGCGCCAGGTTTTGAGGAAGTTCGCTGCCCGTTTGTAATTGTCACCCGGTTGATCTCCTGGCTCTTCCCGGTTGAGGATGATGCGGACGATATTCGCCGGGTGACGCGTATACAGGTCGGACTGTAATTCGGCATTGATTACGTCGTAGGGTGGCGCGACAACCTGGCTGAGATCTCCTACATGGGAAAGGTCGTAGCGCAACGCGCGAAATGATTGAATGTCGGCCATGCCAAACACTGCTCTTGAACATGAGTGCGGTAATAAATGCTAGCGGACGAGCAAATCAGTTTACGCGCTTGGGCAGTGATGAGAAGAGTAGATGTTTGTCTCGACTGGATTACGTCTAAAACTAGAAGCCCGGCATTATTCAAAAAGCCGGGCTTCTCTGGTTCCAACGCGGTCAAACTTATCGACTGTTCTAGTAGCGATAGTATTCCGGTTTATACGGTCCTTCGACAGGAACACCGATATATTCGGCTTGCTGGGGAGTCAGCTGAGTGAGTCGGACACCAATCTGATCGAGATGCAATCGAGCGACTTCCTCGTCAAGTTTCTTTGGTAAGACGTGAATGCCGATTTCGTACTGATCCGCCTGGTTCCACAATTCCATTTGAGCCAACACCTGGTTGGTAAATGAATTGGACATAACAAACGACGGGTGGCCGGTTGCGCAACCTAGATTGACGAGACGACCCTCAGCCAAGACTAATATCGAGCGACCACTGGTAAACGTGTATTTGTCGACGGGACCGCCGATAATTGCCTCATCTTTAATTCGTTCGTGTTTTGCACCAGACTGGCTGGACAACCAGGCCATATCGATCTCATGATCAAAATGTCCGATGTTGCAGACAATGGCATCGTTTTTCATAAGCGGCATATGTTCGCCGGTAATGATGTCCCGGTTACCTGTTGCGGTGACGAATATATTTCCTTCGGAGACCGCATTCTCCATAGTCGTTACCTCAAATCCCTCCATTGCGGCCTGAAGTGCATTGATCGGATCGATTTCGGTTACGATCACACGCGCACCATAGGATCGCATCGAATGGGCGCACCCTTTTCCGACGTCTCCATATCCGGCGACGACAACGACCTTGCCCGCGACCATCACATCAGTGGCTCGTTTGATTCCGTCGGCCAGCGATTCTCGGCAACCGTACAGATTGTCAAATTTGCTTTTGGTGACTGAGTCATTGACGTTGATCGACGGGACTTTCAATTCGCCATTGTCGAGCATCATTCGCAGTGCTTTGATGCCGGTCGTGGTTTCTTCGGTAATTCCTTTGACATTATCGAGCAGCTCGGGGAACCGTTGATGCACGATGGCCGTCAAATCACCACCGTCGTCCAGGATCATGTTCAGAGGCTGACCGTCCGCAAAAACCAGGGTTTGCTCGATGCACCATTCATACTCCTCTTCTGACTCACCCTTCCAGGCGTAAACGGGTACACCTGTTTTGGCAATCGCTGCCGCGGCGTGATCTTGAGTGGAAAAGATGTTACAGCTTGACCACTGAACGGTTGCGCCTAATTCCACCAGCGTTTCGATCAAAACCGCCGTTTGAATGGTCATGTGCAAACATCCGGCTATTCTTGCGCCTTTTAATGGCTTTTTGGGCCCATATTGTTCCCGTAGCGACATCAGGCCGGGCATTTCGTTTTCTGCGAGGATAATTTCCTGGCGACCCCAATCGGCGAGCGAAATATCCTTTACTTTGTACGGCAACTTGTTGGTTTCTACATTCGCCACGATCTACTCCCATAAACACAGATAGAACTGAGACCGCACTACCTTCGCACGATCCGATTCGATTGAATTAGGCCAGCCGGATTCTCGAGCAGTATAGACTTAAAGGGTCAACGTACGTAGATTTTCGAGAGAAACGGCGGTGATGCGATATTATCACTTGAGCCCTAAAAATAATAAACCGCAAACGCACGCAGGCATTTCAATTTTTTTTTTGCAAAACTTGAAAATCGAATTCAAATCGTGAATCCGACATGCTCAGTGGGAACTAACGGAAGATAACCGGGTGTAAAGTGTTGTTTAGGTTGTTGATTCCGCGCCCGGTTGTCCGGCGACGAAAAACACTTCGACAATATGCCAATAGGTCCACCGGCAATGATCGGGTTTGCCAGCTCAGATCGTGGAAACTATGTTCATGGGTTCCTGTGCGTTCAACAAACAAAAACTGAATTCCAACGACAATATGCCAGTGAGCGTTGACCCGGCAATTGATTTACCACTTCTGATCACTGGGGTCGCTGGCGTCGCCGGATACAACGCGTTTCACTATTTTCGCCGGCGATATGGTGATCAGGTTATTGGCCAGCGACCAGTAAATAACTGGCCTTTGCGAGGCGACGGCATTGTTGCTTGCGATCTGGAAGATCGAAAATCGCTGCGGTCACTGGCCCGTAAATTCCAGTTTCGCAGCGTTCTGAGTTGTGGCGGAAGCTGCGCATTGAAAAGCTGTGAACTCGATCCGAACATGGCTCATCGCGTCAACGTGCTGGGCGTCGATTCGATGCTCGAGGCAATACAGCCTCACCCCGCTCGGCTTGTCCATCTTTCTATCGATCTTGTTTTTTCGGGTACGCGCGGCGGCAACCACCGCGAGTCGGATCGGACGGATCCGGTAACCGTGTATGGCAAAACAATGGTTCTCGGTGAACAACTGGTTGCGACTCGCCGTCCGGACGCGTGCATTTTGAGAATATCTCTGCCGATGGGGATCAGTTTCAACGGGCATGCCGGTGCGATTGATTGGATCCAATCTCGTTTTGCCAAGAACAAACCGGCGACTCTTTACTACGACGAAGTGCGAACACCGACCTATGTGCAATGCCTAAATCGAACTATCCACAGATTGCTGAGTTTGAATGCGAGCGGGCTATTCCACGCCGGTGGTCCTCGCCAAATGAGTCTGTTTCAAATTGCACAAGTTGTTAATCGCGTCGGCGGATACCCTCCGCATCTGCTTGAGGGCTGTCCGCGCAAGCAGGCTGGTCCACTGCCTCCCCGCGCAGGGAATGTCAGCATGGATTCTTCCAAACTTCATCGTTTACTCGGTGAAAATCCGTTTGAACCTTGGCCATTGCTTGAACACCATATTCCCACTGACCGTCATTGGCATTGGAATCGAGATTCGAGATGGGGAAGTCCGTCGCTGCTACGTCGGGTTTTGTACAAAAAACCGGCAAATTTGGTCCTGGAAGACTGATATTTTGGTGGCAAATTAGGCGGTTAATTGAACAACTGGCTAGGCTTGGATAAAATCGAATTACTCTTTGAGTCTCTCCAAGCATCGCAGATAATCGGTACATCAGTTATTTGATAGTTACTGGGCCGCAAAGGTAGATCTAAATATAGCAATGTCACAGAAGTTCTCGTGGACAGCAAGTTTTGGACGTTGGTCGGGTGTACCGCTGCAGATCCACCTGTTCTTTTTGCTGTTCATTGCTGTGATCTTCCTTGTCGAATGGCATTATTTAGAGGGACATCCTGGGGCCGTCGCAGGAACGGCGCTGGCCACGGTCTTGATCGTGTTTTTTTCTGCCGTTTTTCACGAGTTGACTCATGTGTTCGCAGCGGTAAATCTTGGCGGACGGGTCGACGAGCTGGTGGTGACGCCGTGGGGCGGCGAATCTGGCATTGGAATGCCGCTACAGCCGAAATCGCAATTGATCGTTCACGCGGCAGGCCCATTTTTTAACCTGATGATGTTCCTGTTGTGCGGCGTTCTTCTCACGGTTTCTAATCAGGTGGAAATCTGGCAGCTAATCAATCCCATGGATCCGCGTCCGTTAATACTCGGGAAAGTTGAGATATCGCTACTAACCATCACTGCCTGGGTTAATTTTCAAATGTTTGCGGTCAATATGCTGCCGGTATTTCCGTTCGACGCCAGCCGGATCATACGCTCCGCGGTGTTGACATATAATCCGCAAACGCCTCAAGTCCGATTGGAGTCGGCGATCATGTCGATCGGTATCGGAACCGGGCTCGTTATGTTTGTATTTGCATGGGTTTTACACGACTACAATGCGGAATACATCCAACCAACGTGGTTTGTATTCGTGTGTGCAGGGATCATATTGATCTTTGCCGCCCGTTACGGTTTTCATCGCGAGGTCAACGCGGTCGACGACCAGATGGGAATCCTCGACGATCTTGTCGATTACGAGTCGATCTATGACGACTACGAGGAAGAAGAAACGACCGATTCATTCTTGAACGAATTGGAAGACGATTTGGTTTCCGACTGGTTGCAGGAGCAACATGCCAAATCGGAAAACGTCGAGCGGCTGGTCGCCAAGGAAGAAGAAAAACGAGTCGACGCGATTCTTGAAAAGCTGCATCAAAAAGGAATCGAAGCGTTATCGGACGAAGAACGCGCGTTTCTGAACCGAATCAGTATGCAGTATCGTCGCCGCCGCGAATTGCGCTCGTAAACGCCGCTAATCGCGCAGCGAGCATTTCCGATGATTTGCTGGCTTGTTGCTTTTCGCACTTCTATTTCGTACTCAGCGCAATGATTACGTCGTGAGTTCTCTCGGCGAATCGATCGCCTTATTGATTGATTTTGGCGCCGGGATATTAGATGTGGATTGCGAGGGTCTCTGCGGGCCATTTAACTCGTGAAGTTTTTCAAGAGTCTTTTTGAGCTCTTCCCAATCACTTCGTTCGTCGGCACCTGGGGCCTCGCCCGCCGTCGCGATAATACTGTCCATCGTGTTGTTGACGATGTCATTTTGGGTTGCAAGTTGTTCGGCCAGATTAAAAAACTGGCATTTTTTCTGGCGTTTCATGTTCCGATCCTTTGAAGGAATTTTCCTAGCTGTCGTTCGCGGAGACTTTTCAGGGGCGTGATTGGTCCAAGCGCAAATACTTACTTTTTTGTCGCAACGAAACGTAGCTTTTTGGATATCCCCAGAGCAAAAAAACCTGGAAAAAAATCTGTTCAAGATTGGCCCGTACAGCTGCCGACCAAATGGTTGTCAGTTTGTAGTGGATGTCATGGAGGTACGAGTCGCGCGAATCTTAGCGAAATTGACTGAAATACCCAATCCACTTGACCGTAAACTTCGCATTAGATACGTTCAACTTCTGGGTGAGCAATTGTTCGATGTGAACCCACTCACTGCTAAACCGCACTTAGTTGTCGCATCGCATTCGCTTTTTGAGGATGCATTTTGCGTACGAGTTTCAGCCAATTCCGAAGGCGTCGTGGCCAAGTGGCTAAGGCAGCGGATTGCAAATCCGCCATCGCGGGTTCGAATCCCGCCGACGCCTCTCTTCTTTACTCCGATGCGCCGTCCTAATTCATCAGTCCACAAAAAAAGCTGAGGTATTGCGAAAATACCTCAGCCCGTAAAAACCGGTTTAGTGGCTTAAATGTTCCACTAATAATTGATTGGCGTGCCTCCATCGCGAGCGCCGGTTAATTGATACCAGGTTTCCCAGTTTATCGATCGGTTGATGTTGTGGACCGAGCCATCAGCAAAACCAACATTCACGCCAGCGGGATGAGTCGCCCCAAAACCACGCTCGCAAGAGAACTTGGAGTTGCCAAGCATCGGTATGGTCGCTGGTATAACAGTTGGGTTAGGCCCGCCCACGGTCCAACCGGCGACATCTTCGGTTAATGTACCTTGGCCGTACGGTACATCTCCGCGACCCTGGCAGGTACCGCCCCAGAACCACGACCAACCATAACCGCGTTCAGTCTGTGTCGGATCGTCATCGTCCAATCCCAATCCGCGTTGGTTATCAAAGATTGGGCCAATGTTCTCGCCCATCATGACCGTACGGCTGCTACCGTCAGAAATGGTTTCCAGAGTAACGCGAGCACGTGTGGTCATTGCACCTTTCCACTTGATACGTTCAGGATCCAATTGGTGACCATGTGCTCCAATGCAGGAAACGAAATTGGTCTTGGCAATGCCAAACGGGTCGCCCACGAAGTGAACAATGTACCCAGCCCAGTCGGTGTCGTTAATCGTCACCCCATCCCAGCGAGGAACAAACGCGCAAAGGACCCAGTCACCACCGAGTGAGGGGTGCGGGAACTTGGTGTCATTGAGGTTGTCCGACGGGCATTCGAAATCTGGAACCTGCGTCGCTAGTGCGAGACCAGTGTTCTCGATGTCGCCCGGCCAAAAGTAAACTTGGGTACCATTGGTGCTGGCACCTTCCTCTGGGTAGTCGGTCAGCAGCGTATACATGTCAAACGCGATTGGCGGAATTTCTTCGTAAATCGTGCTTAACTCGATGAACGGCATGACCAACGCCAGAGCCGACGACCATTGCGTTTTGTCCAAGTCGGCAAAAAATCCGTCGGGTGTATTCGTCGCCATCACCAAATCGAGGTGAATCGCTCCCGGCGGCAGACGTTTGTAAGCGTCGTGAAAAGAATGAGCAGCCAACACACATTGCCGCATCCGATTTGCACAGTCCGTACGGCGAGCGGCTTCGCGAACCTGCTGAACGGCCGGCAAGAGCATCGCCATCAAGATCCCGATAATGGCGATCACAACTAAGAGTTCAACCAGCGTGAACCCTTTTCGACGAGTAGACATAAACGGTCCTCCGTAAAGAAAGAAGAGAAAGAATCAACGTCCTTTGTTCTCAGGTACCTCCATGCGACAAAGAATCCAAAATATTTCCGCAAATAGTCAGAAAAGCGCACCCTGTAATCGGGTTAATTTTCAGCTGAGAATTGGCCCAGCACAAGCACCCCTCGAACGGTCCACCAACGCCGAATTGTTTAACCCAAGCCCTTGCCGCGGAATAGCAACCATTTGCTGCTCATCAGTTCGGCAATTTTTGCGGAATTTGGGTATCAGTTGTGGGTTGAACCACGGATTTATTGATTGGATTTCGTTCTCAGCGTCGCGGGAATTGCAATAATTACTTCGTCGGACGCATGAATCCTAAGATGATCATTTGTCCGGTTTGCGAGAACTAGCCCCTGAGCTGATTTATCGACGTGGGAATTCTTGGCGCTTTCTTTTTGGCGATGGCCTTTGCGGCCGTGTTGATTGTGTTTGGGGTCGTTGGGATCGCGAAGAATGAATTGGAAGTAACGCGGGGGTTTTCAATCTCCGGACCAATTCTTTACTTGATCTGCACCGTGATCATTGTGATCGGCGCGGGAGTGATAATTTTAGTCGGCGCGGAATTTATTCAATCCATTACCGGCGGCCACCCATTTTGGCATTTTGTCGAATAGGAGCGCGCGAAATGGCGAGTTGTGAAAAGCTCGATACTTCTGAGTTCGACATTCCTTGTTCGGTGTTCGATATTCCTTCGGACAGAATGTCGAATGTCGAACAAGGAATGATGAATGGTGAAGTGTAATTGGCCAAATATAGGCGATTGAAAATGGCGTTGCGTGCGGCCGCTAATCCCGGTAGGGATTGAAGCAATTAGCCCCGGGTTCGCGCAGCGCACCCGAGGATTGATACGGATATAAGAGGTCGGCCCTGGAAGGGTCGAAGCAATCACCACTGGCGAAGAGAATTGCTGGCATCCCTTCAGTTGCCAAATGTTTATCCGACGATCTACCGGCGGTATCGCGTCCGCTCAACCGCCGGCTAATTGCTTTAAAGCCTTCGGCTTATCAAGACCTCGTAGATTTGCGGCGAAAGCAACTCGATACTTCTGCCTTCGACATTCGTTATTCGGTGTTCGATATTCCAGTTTCTGATCGAATGTCAAACGATCAACCCTCACCCGCGAGTCCCGTCAAGCCGGGACTCACGACCTCTCCCACTCATGGGAGAGGTTAATCGCACGTTAAGACGTTGTGGTACTAGCGCGTGAGTTCGCTGACAGCCGATTCGAACTTTGTTTTGAGACCGGGGATGATTTTGAAGGCGTTTTCGAAATAGAGTTTCTGAAGGACGCTGTCGGGTAGACCGATCCCGTAGATATTCCAAAAGCCTTGGGGCGGGGGCTGCTTTTCGGAATATGGAAAATTCTCGTCCAGCGTTTCAAAAAATCGCCAGTAGTACGTCAGCCTGAGCTCCGGCCACGGCCCGTCCGTACCGAATAAGATTTGATCCTGGTACTTGAGAAAAAACTCGCGACTGGTGCGCGGCTGGCGGCCGAGTTCGGCAATTCGAGACGCGGGTTCGACATATAGATTGGGGTATTTGTCCAGCCAATTTCCAACTGTCTTTAGGTCTTCCGAATTGCCGGCCAGATGCGCGCCGACAAAAATTGTGTTTGGGTGCCGTGATATGACACGATTGCGCGCCGACAGCAATTCATCGCGCTCCGGGAACTGGTCGCCATGGAAGCTGTAGTGCGGACGCCGCACCAATTCTTCGTATCGTTCGTTGAACTTGTCGATTGGCTCAAAAAATGCCG
>CAJHZH010000168.1_pt1 | contig 19178 bp, 17 predicted proteins | sample 9198951 | NCBI WGS metagenome assembly CAJHZH01 (sample SAMEA7708381, study PRJEB35096) | sediment metagenome | biome: marine neritic benthic zone biome [ENVO:01000025]; feature: sediment [ENVO:00002007]; material: shallow marine sediment [ENVO:03000034] sea grass bed [ENVO_01000059] ...
CATTGGTGATCTTGCCCAGGTCGCAGGCACCTAGGCTGGCGTAAAACCAAAAATCGAACACTTCCGTTGACTGCTTGGGCTGATCCAACGTCGCCACGATGTCGGAATACTTTTGAGCGGCCACCGCAAACTGTTCGAATGCCAGGTCGCGGCGATCACTGAACTCGGAGCTTTTTTGCACGGTCTGGGAATAGGCGTTCGAGTCATACATCAAACAGGCAATGGCCAGTTGGAGTTGCCAATTTTCGGGAGAGGTGGTTAAAGCTTCGTTTGCCAATTGTAACGCGACACCGTAGCCGCGCATCACCTCTTGCTGAACTTCGGGTTCTCGCCGTTTGGTTTGCAAGGCTTCCTGGTTGCGAATGTCCCGCCAGTTGGAAGCCAGGTTGGTTCGCATTTTATGACAAATTGCTGCAATCGTTTCCGGTTTCAGATTGTCAAGCGATCCAAAAACACTCCTGACGCGATCCAGATGAAACACCTCGGCGCTGGAGTGACAGGTCGTGAATGCGTTGGCTAACAGGTTCTCATCAATATCTTCGATTGGCATCTTGCGGATCCGCGCCACCCACCCACTCAGTTCTCGCAGGTTTCTTTCTTGCTTGGAACGCGTCAGTGGAATTGCTTCCGCTTTCTGATCGAAGCCATAGAAATAGATATAGGGGTTACGTTGCCGGCGATCTGTATTCGGATCGTGATTCCGCGTCCAGATTCGCAGGAATTCATGGACCAGCGATCGGGCAATCACAGGATGACCGGGTGCAATTTGCTCGATGAACGGAAATGCTTTGTCCTCTTCATTGATTCGCAAATGCAAATCGGCGTACATGCGATGCAGTTGGGTGTGGAGGCTTGGATTAATAACCGTGTGCCACCGGTCACTGGGTCGAATCTCTAACAAATCACCGATTTTGATAGGCTGGGCTCGACGGTTCGAACCTCGCATGCGCATCATTTCCTCGGGATCCATCCAATAGTAGTTCCCGTACATATCGATTCGCATATACGGCTGCCGGCTGGATTGTCGAGAGTTTTGGACAGCAATTTGTGCTTCCGCCAGCCAGTTTCGGGCCAAGACCGTCAACGCCTGCCGCCAATTTTCGGCAGTTTCCGGTGCCACTTTAAGCAGCGACTCGACGGCGTTATTTTGCAGGCGCAACGATTTGAGTCGTTGCAACTGCGAGGTCGAGACCGCCTTCGTCGCATACTCGGCGGACTTGGTACCCAGATTGGATAATATCCGCATGCCTCGTTCCGGCGAATCGGTAAAGCTTGCGTTGAGCCATGCGGCGCCGAGCTGCTTATCGACTTGCGGAGAAAGTTCAATCAAGTTTTGTAGCGCTTGGTCCTTGTCTTTCTTCTCGGCAGCATCGCTCCCCACGATCCACTGATTTATGTTCCAAGCGTTTTCAAGCCAACTGGCGATTTGGTCGGTGCGGTATTTGACAAGTGCATATTTTGACCAGATTTTCAGCGCATCAATGTTGCTCTTCGTTGTCTCGTCCTCGAGCGCCGGCAAGAATTGATCGACGAATTCAGTCAAGGATGATTGAACGAGTAGTTCAGCTGCTGCAAGTTGCTTTTTTAAGTCGTCGCCGCCAAAGTGCGTTGTGCCGGTGCGCAGGCGTTCGACGAATTCATCAAACGTATTACCAAGCGATCTAGATTTGGAGATCAATTGTGCGAATTTCGCAATGTGCTGCTCCGAGACCTCAGCCGGAGCGGCCTCGCATATTTGAAGGATATCGTCCGGTGTCAAAAAACTGGTTGGCGGTTTTTGACCCCGATTGCGGGCTTGAGCGGCAAGCTGCGCTGCGACTTGGGGAGGGACATTTTCAGGTGTTGGAGCAGCCGCCGTTACCAAAGACTGGAGCAGGTACAAATAGACTTTGTCATTTTCCTTTTCTGGCAGGGTAGCCAAATACGTTTTGACTTCAGTCCAATGACCCAGCGTTACATTACGAGCGAACTTTTGAATTTCCTGTTGGATTAGTTCGTCGGGACTTGGCGGTTTTGGCTTGTTTTGGCTGGCGGCGATTTGGAGTTCGACTTTGTCATCGGCCTTCAGCTTGGCAGTCTTATCATCCGGCTTGTTATCCAGCTTGTCGGCAGGCTTTTCACTCTGTTTTTCACCTGACTTTTCGCTTGGCTTTTCGCTTGGCTTTTCGCTTGCGGTTTTGGGGACAAGCTGACTCGAAAGTTTTTTGTCGTCGACGCTAAGGATTTTGATTTTATGTAAGAGTTGGTTGGCCTTTTTGACTTCCACTATCTGATTAACGTTGAACTTTGCATCTTCATTGAGTTCAAATACGATGAAATCTTCAAAGACATTTAATACGGTAGCTGCATGGTTGTTGGCTTCAGGCTTGGGTGACGTTTCTGGCGTCTCCTGGTCGCTCCATGCTTTGAGAATGGCGGAGGGCGTACGGTCAAATTTGGTTTTGAGCAACAGCTCGATCTTCTTTTGATCTGGTGAATCTGGCTGATTGGGTGGCTGCGCGCCGGGAGCCGCACCCGCTTGCTGCGCGGCTCGTCGTTGCGCGATGAGTTGCTGTTTTTGGGCTTCTGTTAACGCCTGGTTTGGTGGCGATATTCTTGCGGCAGGTACGATTTGAACGCTGCGCGTTGTTGCAGTTTGGGCATCTGTCGTGCTGATTATGGATAACGCCAGTAGAGGCACCACGGCTAGAATTAGCTGATGCAACCTGCTAACCCTCCGTTGAAAAGGGAGGGGATTTTTGTAGCGACAAATGGTTGGGTCTAGGTCTTTATGAATTGGAGATCTCATCGTACTTGCCGTTCGAAAGAAATTCGTTGAGAGTCACTTGAATAAATCAAGGGCTTGTTGTTCCGATAATGCTGTTGCCTCTTAGCAATCGCGCGTTTGCCGAATCGCGGCCACGATCCACCGTGATTCTAGAAGTTGGTGAGCGATTCTATTGTACACCAACCACTATCAATGAAAGACGGTCCTTCAGGAAGCTTGCAAATCGCAATATAGAAAAAGCCAAGCTTTTTGGCTCGGCTTTATATCTTATTCAACTGAATTGTTGATTAGGACCCGCTGCCTTCGGGAACGTCCCCAAAGCCGGCACCGGTGCTTTTGCTCTTCTTTTTACCGCGACCGCGGTTTCGGCTTTTGCCGCTTCACGTGCCCTGTCACTGGCTTGGCAGGGGTAACCCCTGCAGCTCGCTGATGTCCATGCGCGCCAATCGAATGGCAGCCTCCAGATCTTCGCTGCAGCGTATCAAAAGTTTATCGTCGCCCATTTCTTTCGAATCAACCGCCAACTGAGTGTAGTGTTGACGTGCCGCTTCAATCTCCGGCATCCATTCCTCTTCGGGTAAACCCTCAAGTCGCATTAGCCATGTCATGTAGTATTGCGAATTGGCCAAGGTTGATTGCACCTCAGCAACAAATCGCGGATCCGAGTTTTCGTCTCCACGTACCTCGCCCAATAGCGTCTCCAATGCCTGCCGGGCCTTGGGTAGTTCCTTGGCCATCATTTGCGACTTGGCTTTTTCCAACAACACCTCACGAGTTTGCACAGTGCGATCGGATGGCATTTCGCTCAAGGCCTCGTCATATTTTGCGACCGCCTGTGACCAGTTTTCCTGTTCCACGCACAAACGTGCCGACCGGAGCGTATCGTTGATTCGATCGAGCTCCATTTTTTCTTGGCCGGGTCCCAAATGGTAGATGACTCCACCCAGCCCGACAAACAGCCAGGAAACAATAAAGATAATTCTCATTTGGCAAATCCGTATAAGCGCAAAGTCGGTTAGGCGCCTGACAATTATATTCGAATAAAGCAGATATACGCAAACTTTAATCGGCCCAAAAATGGTTAATCAATTGGAAGAAGCCCGGCTTTTCCAAAAAAGCCGGGCTTCTGAAACACATATATTCATTACTACGCTGCATTTCTCGCGTTTTCGGGCAAGCTTGTGCCGGCTGTATACGTCGTGCCGAAATAATGCAGCAAAACCGGGAGCAATGCGAGAATTGCAGATCCGACCAAAACGGCTGCTAGTGCCCATTCCCGTCTCGTCCAATTCTCGATGGAATCGTTTTTCTGGTTTTGAATTAATTGGCTGATGACTTGTGATGAAAGGTGCTTTTGATTCCCGTTGTGATAAACACCGCCCAGTCGATTGGCGATTTGTCTAAGTGTGTTGATGTCCTGTCTTGATTGGTGTCCGTCAATAAACCGCCCATTATGCGAATCGCCAACCCCGACGACGATGAATTCGGCAACCGACGCCGGCATCTTTGGCATTCCAATTGCCGGGACGGTATCACCATCGGTCAACATCACGATGTAAGTGCTGTTTGGGTTCCAAGGTCGAACCATTTTGGCAGCGTAACTAATTCCGTCGATCAGTTTCGTCTTGCCGGATTTGAAGGCGTGCCACATGGGTAATTCTTCTAAGATGTGACGTACGACCTCATAGTCTTTTGAATCTTCAATCAAAAGCTTTGCATCCGTGTAAACCGCGATTACGCTGATCTTAAACTGGCGGATCGGAATTCGATTGAATAAGGATTCCAAAACCTTGGACGCGCGCTTCCGCCGCGACTGGTCTTGTTCGATTCCAGCATCTTCGAGATGCATGCTCGGTGAAACGTCAGTGATCAACACGAGGTGCTTGTAATCCTTTTCCGCGATCTCGTCTGAATTGTGAACTCGCGCCTCGACGATCAACATCAGCGACAACAACCCCCAACAGAGCGCGGCAATCGCCAATACACGCAGCACGGGAGCGGCATAAGTCCAAATGGCAGGACGTCCACGAGGCCCAAATGCGAGAAACGAGACTCGACGGATCCGGCGCAAGTGCCATGACTCGGCTAGAAATGCGACGGCCGCAACGGCAATCGTGACATACTCGGCTATCATCATTTCACTACCAGGGCGTGTATCGAATTCCAATCAGAGACAACAAGCTCATACCCAAAAATACGAGACCTGCAATACAAAACGGTTTAAACCAATCGAGAACTTCGGCGTACGAACGCGTCATCTCCGCAACTTGCATTTGATCGATTCGTCTAAAAACGTTATTTAATCCTTGCTGATCCTGTGGGCTAAACGACTCGCCGCCCGTAATATTTGTAATCGTCGAAACCTCGGTTGGCGTTGTCCCGCTGCCAATATGAATTGAAAATACGACGATGTTGTCATCACGCAACGAACGCGCAATTTCTTCCTCCTGGCCGCTACCGAGATCAGCGCTTTGGCCATCGGAAACAAGTATGATCATGCGGTCGCCTGTTTCACGTGTAATCAACACTTCCCGGCACTTCTTGAGCGCTTTGCCAATCATCGTGCCTCCACCATAACCCGGAGGCAATCGCATCGGATTCAAAAACGGCGTAGCGCAACGAAATGCGGATGGATCCGTCGTCAACGGAATCCAGTGGTTGGCGGTAGTGCCAAAAACAGTGAGGCCGTAAGCGTCACCCTCTCGATCCGCGACAAAATTGATGATGGCTTCCATCGCCGCGTCATATCGCGAACCGCTGCCAAATCGCGCGTTCATACTTCCGCTCAGGTCCAAACAGAACTCGATGTTGGTTAGTTCTCGTTTGGCTTTTGGAACGCTCAGATGGCGTGGTCCGGCGAACAACACGATGGCAACTGCCAGCAACAATGGTCCAGCGCTATAAAACACGTTGATAAAAAATGCCGATACTTTGCCACTTCCCGATACGCCATAGTCTTGGGGCAGTGCAATACGGCGGCTCGTGCGCAACCATACCCAAACCAGCAAGCTTGCAGGAATGAACAGTCCGAACAGTATGTACCAGTTGCTGAAACTCATTTCATTCAAGTTTGACCGAAGTTTTATTAAAAGCCCGGCTTTTTGTTGCGGTATTTGCGTTGATTCGGAATTGACTCTTGCCCCGGCACATGACTAACTGGAATCGTTAAAAAAAAGTCGGGCATTTCAATTCTTGCTAAAAATATTTACGTTGATGGCGTATGCACATGTTCAACCGAGGTTTCAAACTCAAGTTCAGCCGCCGGTAAATTGCGAAACGGCTCCAGTAGTTTCGCCAAATCGACATCGTCGTTTCGATTTGGGCTGTGCATCCATTGTTCTAGTTGTTTCATTAACGGACCGGCATCCGGATTTGCATGAATTTCTTTGACTGCCTGATCGGGTGGCAATGATTCCAAATCAAGACGCGCGCGCCAGAACGCGAACAACATGCGTTCCAATTCGGCATATTGTTTTGGATCCATTCGATTTTCAACTGCGGCTTGGAGTCGATTTTGCAACAGCTCGGCGAGCGACATTGTCTCGTCCGCCGATACCGCGGCCGATTTCTTTTTTCTCCCAAGAAAAATCAGACAGCCAAGCACGATTGTCCATAACGTCACAGCCACCGCGACCAAGACATCGTAACCGCCCAACCAGGAGACCAGACCGGTTCTCAAGTTATTCGGCTCGATTTGACCTGGCGGAAGCAAAGAAAGTATTTCGACGGGAATTTCCGGCAAATCGGCTGTCGATGCGCCGTCTTTTCGCACCAAGAATTCGGCGAGATTAAATTTACCTGGTTCCAGACCGTGAAACCGAATGTCGTAGCGAAAACTATCGCCGTGAGGAAACACATTGACGATTCGAACGACAACTGGAATGCGATCGTCATCGAGCGGTCGGGCGGCCAGTTCGGTACCGGGCAAGATGATTTGGTCAATGTGACCTGGCATCCCCACCGACGGATCGCGCTTGTCCGCTGTTAACGCAGTACTCCACCCAAGACACAGGATTAATGACGCGCATAGTTGATGCCACACAGACGTTTTACTCATCTTGCCCCGCGACCCAGCAGCCCCCTGGATTTAAAAAAGTGGCGTAAGCGATAAGTCATTGGTTGATCGGTGGGCAACAACAGGTGGTCGACCCTTCCTCTTTTGAGTTCTTGCTTGAGGGCCTGTTGGTCAATGCCCATGCGTTTTCCCCGAGTCGTTATAGGTAGCCCGGTTTCGGCCTCACGGGCACGCATGAATCCGACACCTCGCATCCGGTACTCCGCGGGATCAACAAGTTGCAATGCCACGACGTCGTGTTTTTGACCAAGTCTTTTAAGCGGTGCAATGGCTTCGGGTTGATGCAAGTCCGATAACACGATGATCAATGATCGGTTAAGCAAATGCGGACCCAGTTCTCGCAGTCGATCGTCTAGGCGCGTGTGTTCTTTCACGTTGTATCGCCGAAGTTTATGCAACCATTGCAAGATCTTGTCTCTCGAGAGACTTGGATCATATCTCAAATCAGTTTCACCGACACCGAGAACGGCCACGGGGCTAATCCGATCGAGACAAGCGAAAGCCAAACCTCCGGCGATGTAAACGGCATTGGCGTATTTGCTGCGTCGCGTCGATGTAACCGTCATCGATGCGGAGGTATCAATCAGCAAATAGCAAGGCATCCGCTTTGGCGTCTCAAACTCCTTCACGTAATATTTTCGAGTCCGGGCGGTGACCCGCCAATCGATTGAACGAACCGGGTCGCCCGGTTGGTACAAACGGGATTGAACATACTCAGTACCGCTGCCAAGAAACGGGGAGACATCGGTACCATAGCTCAAGCTATCGGCCAATGCTTTGATCGCAATGATGAATTGGCGGGAATCGAGATTATCGATACTTTCGAGCTGGTACGTCATTGTCTCAGGTTCAGGGGTCAAGAAATCGTGGACGCCGTCAGGCCCATTTCGGTCATGATGTAATCGAGGATGCTTTCGCCGGAAAGTCCGTCGGCCAGCGCTTCATAGTTCAATCGAATTCGGTGGAGGATGACATCGGGGGCAAGCGCGTACATGTCTTCGGGAACCACATAATTCCTTCCGTTGATGAGTGCCCGAGCCCGAGATGCTTGCAATAATGCGATTCCCGCCCGCGGGCTGCAACCGACTTCGAGCGCCGGATGAATTCGCGTGCGATTAACCAGTTCGACAACGTGGTCAACAAAAACGTCGCTGATGTGGACGTCCTGGCTGGCCTGCATGGCGGCGATCAAGTCTTCGGAATCGCCCACGGGTTCTTTTTCGAGTACGTCAAATTCGGTTCGAGCGACGGCACCTTTGTCTTGACGGCGAATGCCGAGTGCCGCGTTTCGCCCGAGTATGAGTTTTTCCTCGTCCGGGGTCGGATAATCTAGTCGATGGCAAAGCATGAATCGGTCGAGTTGGGCTTCGGGTAATTCGAATGTACCACTTTGCTCAATCGGATTCTGTGTCGCGATGACGAGAAATGGTGCTGGAAGCGTAAAGGTCTCGTTGCCGATCGTCACCTTTCGTTCCTGCATGGCTTCGAGTAACGCGCCTTGGACCTTTGGCGCCGCGCGATTTATTTCGTCCGCCAGCAAAAGGTTGGTGAAAATCGGTCCTTGCAGAATCTTAAACTCGTTTGTTCGCTGATCGAGTATTTCGGAGCCAAGAATGTCCGACGGCAACAAATCAATAGTGAATTGAATTCTGGCGAATTCCAAATCCACGGTCTTCGATAACACCGAGACCAGCAATGTTTTCGCCAGACCCGGTACACCTTGCAACAGCAGGTGACCACCGGTGAACAGGGCGATCAAGATTCGCTCCACGACATCTTCCTGACCGACGACAACCGTCGCGACTCGCTCGCGAATTCTAGAAATAAAGTCAATTACATTTTGTGCGGCGGGTTTATCGTTCCCGGTGGTCTCGGCAGTCGCCATGATAAATATCTCTGAACCTCAATCTAACAGCCCGTGAGAATCTTATTATAGCCTCGGGAGATCCGTCACTAGGCAATTCATTCCAAACTAAACAATTCAACAATACAAGGACTCTAAAGATTCGACGATTCTGGGGACATCGACATGAAGATGCTCCATTCGCCTGGGGCAAAGACATTTGGTAGCTGGGCTATCGCAGCGATATGCGGGAATCCCGGACACCGCCGACATACGATGCCCCGACGACATGATTAAAGATTTATTGGACTGTGGTTATCGACCGCGAGGGCGAATGAAAGCTGCCGATCCGCCCAAAACGTCACGGGGCGTTGGGATAACGGTGCCGCGGTAGTGGAGTCTTCGAACCGTATTGCCGTAAAAGTGGAAAGGCCGATAGGAGCGTTGAAGAATGGGCGTGGACCTGACCTGCTCGCGATCCGAACCAAATTTTATCACGCCACGCGTCCACCCCGGTTCGTTGGTCTGCGGTGCTGAGCTGCGCGTTTGCGCCCGGGCTGAAGGCTGCGATCTGGCTGAAGTTGATTCTTGCGCACAAGTTGGGTTTGTAAACACAACACCGAATGAAAGAGCAATCAAGGCTGAAATTCGCCGCATGTTGTCCAAACCTGATGATACGAATTGAGTTTATGCTGCCTTGCCATAAAATCGGTTGATGAAAACGCAGTCTTGAAATCCCGGTTCTTGGTAGCGATGGGAACAATGCTACCAGTCATGCTGGAAAAGTATCCGATATATGCAGTGAAAGAGTCCCATGGAGTTTAAAGATCTGATCGAATGTTCCGATTAGCTCGGCGCATCTACCGCACGATTCAACACTGGAACGAAGTCGATGGCAGTCTTCTCGCGGCCGGTGTTTCTTTCTACGCGTCGTTGGCGACGTTTCCGTTGCTGATGGTATTACTTTCTGCATTCGGTTTCATTCTACGATTTACCGGTTATGGGGCTGATCTCCAAGCACGGATGATGCAATTCGTTTCCGATCAATCATCCGAGCGATTGGCCGAGCAATTGAGCGGTTTGTTCAAACAGATTGAGACCAGCGCGTTCTTGAGTGGCCCGATTGGTCTGATTTTCCTAATCACACTTTCGATGGCGCTGTTCGTGAACTTCGAAAGGGCGTTTCAAAGGATATGGAATACGACTGCCGAGCCCGCCGGAATCCTACGTAGTATTCGCAGGGTTTTTTTGCACCGGCTCAAAGCGTTCCTGATGTTGCTTGGCGTTGCACTCATCATCATTTTGAATTTCTCCGCCAACACTGCGATCGAAGTCGTATCGGAATTCGTGGGGGATTTTGAATTTTCAAAGGGGTGGTGGAGGACCGTTCAGGTAGGCGCATCGGTGGTGTTGAATGCGTTGTTATTTGCCACCGTTTATCAAACGCTTCCCAGATCGCATGTCCCATGGAAACAAGCGGCACAAGGTGGTTTGTTGGCGTCGATGGTCTGGGAGATCGGCCGGACGATTTTGGCTACATTTGTGATTACGGACAAATACAGTGCATTCGGAGTGGTCGGCGTGTTTATGGGACTGCTGTTATGGACGTTTTATGCCAGTTCCGTGATCTTGTTGGGCGGGACATATGTATTCGTGTCGGGACAAGAGACTGCGGAAAAAAGGTAACCGCATGAGGCATCGAATCTGGTCACAGTGTACCCAAGTCCTTACAGGGCTGCATGAGCCAAACGCGCCAGTGGGGAATTCGTGTAAATTGGTTGTAAATTGTGATTTCAAATTGGTCTTGGAATTCGGTCATTTGCTTGCGCTATTGCATCGATGTCAAAAACGGTAATACGGTCATGGCAAAACAGATGTCGTTCAATTCGAACGAATCTCGGCCAAAAACGCTTGCTCTTGGATGCTTTTGCATGTGTCCGATTCAACTTGGACTTGATTTTCGATCGATATAATGAAGATCGGGAATGTAAGTTTTCGCGATCCACGGTGACGTTATAATTGATTGTTTGAATTAGCGAGTTATATCAACGACGAGCAGGACAGGTTAAACTGTTGCCAGCAAAGCATTTAAATCGATCTTGCCGCCTTGAATTGTAATCTCTAACATCCAACCGTTCCTTTTCTATGTAGACTCAATTCACGGCAGAGGTGTATCCACTCCTGTCACTGAACACTGAAGGGAAAAACGTAATGCTGAATACCCGCCCCAATCGTTTGTTTGGCGTTCTTAGCCTGGGCATTCTCACGCTGCTATCAGCGGCCTATTTGCAAGCTGACGAATTTGGCAAGCCAGATCGCCAATCAAAACGCGTCTCTAACATCGTTTCGCAGCTGATGGACCAACATTTGAGCAATCGAAAGCTTAACGATGTCATCTCACGGCGCGCGTTGGAGATGTATTTGAAAAACCTCGACCCGATGAAAATGTACTTTCTCAAGTCGGACGTCGAAGAGTTTCAGCAGTGGGGTACACAGATTGACGATATGATGCCCAAGGGTGAATACACTGTCGCATTTGGAGTTTTCAAACGTTTTTTGCAGCGGGTTGAAGAGCGTGTCAAATTAGCGACTGAGTTGATCGATATCCCGCACGACTTTAGTGTCGATGAAAAACTGATCACGGATCGCGACATGATCGACTACGCAGCCAACGATGAAGAGGCCCGCGAACGATGGCGTAAACGGATAAAGTACAACCTGCTCGTTTATCAAAACGACAAGGCGGAGGAGGAATCGGTCGACAGCCCGCTTTCTGATCCTAAAGAACGACTGCGAAAACGATATCGCGCTTTTTCTAATCGGATGAAGCAATTCGATAACGAAGACGTGATTGAAATGTACATTTCGGCAATCACGACGAGCTTCGATCCGCATACGTCCTATATGTCGAAATCGACTTATGAAAATTTTCTGATCAACATGCGCCTTGAACTCGAGGGTATCGGAGCAACCTTGCAGTCGACAGATGACGGTCTGACCGTGATTCGACGGATTGTACCCGGCGGCGCGGCTGACAAACACGGAAAGCTGAAGGTTGAAGACAAAATCGTCGCGGTGGGACAAGGAGAATCCGGTGAGATGGTGGATGTCACCGACATGAAACTCGATGATGTCGTTGCCAAAATTCGGGGAAAGGCCGGGACGACCGTGCGGCTTGGGGTCCTGTCAAAAAGCGGCACCGAAATTAAAACGCTGTCGATTATTCGTGAACGGATCGAATTGAAAGACAGTGAAGCTCGTGGGATCGTATTTGACGTCGGCAAAAAGGAGAGCGGTGATGCGTTTAAAGTTGGCGTAATTGACCTGCCGAGTTTTTACACCGACATGGATGGTGCCAACCGCAACCTGCGTGATTTCAAGAGCACGACACGAGACGTTCGAAATATTCTGGATGACTTCAACTCGAAAGGCGTTGACGCCGTTGTGCTCGACCTGAGAAGAAACGGCGGCGGCAGTCTACGTGAAGCAATCGACTGTACCGGCCTGTTTATCGACAACGGTCCGGTTGTGCAGGTCAAAGACCCCTATGGACAAATTGAATCGTTGAATGATGAGAATTTTGGAATGGCATGGGACGGGCCGCTGGTTGTTTTGACAAGCAAATTCAGTGCAAGTGCCAGCGAGATTCTCGCAGGCGCGGTTCAGGATTATGGGCGAGGAATCGTTGTTGGCGATACGTCAACGCATGGTAAAGGTACGGTTCAAACCTTGTTGAACCTTAGTCGCGTTTTGCTAAACGTGCGTAATGCTCCACCGACGTTGGGGGCGCTAAAAATTACGATTCAACAGTTTTACCGACCCAACGGTGACAGTACTCAGCAACGCGGTGTCCTGTCCGATATCGTGTTGCCGTCGATCAGCGATCATATGGATGTGGGAGAGGCTGACTTGGAATATCCGGTTGAATTTGATCGGATTGCAGAAGCCACCTATCCGGACATGGACATGATTTCACCCGAACTGATCGCTCGACTTGGCGAACGATCAAAATTGCGAATCAAGGATTCCGAAGATTTCCAAAAACTGAGTCGACGTATCGATCTGTATCTTCAACAAAAGGAACAAAAATCAGTATCACTGAATGCCGAAGTTTTTAACGAACGCCGCAAGGAATTTGATGCAGATAAGCAAGATGAAAAGACGATCGAGGAACAAGTGAATCACACGAATTCTGACATCGAGCGCAATTTTTACATGGAAGAAGTTTTGCAAATCGCCGTTGACTACGTACGATCGATGTCCGGTGTTCCACTCGCTAAGAATAATTGAATTGAGATTTGATATCTGAGATTTGATTGCAAAAAACGCCGTCTGAAGGGGCGGCGTTTTTTATGCGCCGAACAGTCGGGTCATGAAAAATCGTCCGACGAAGGCCGCGACACACATCAAATCTCACTCAGAAAAATTGAAACGAAGCCATTTTGAAGACCGCGGGTAAGCTAGGGGCCTATGATTCGCGTACGGATCATTTTCTTTCGCAACGCGGCAACCATTGGCGGTGTGACACGTGTATCGCGAAGGTTGATCATTTCGAGCTGTTCCATCGTGCAAAGCGCTTGCAAAGACTCGTCGGAAAAATCGGACGCTTCAATGTCCAGCACTCTGAGTTTTGTTAAGCCTGCAATTTGAGCCGCAAATTCGTTGATGCCAGCGAGCCCGCGAAGGTACAGTTCGCGCAATGTCGACAACTTAACAATGTGCACTACCATCTCGATATTGACTGGGTTTTGGCACGTTCGCGAGTCAACGCGCAAGACATTGCCGCTTTTGGCACGCCCCACCGTAAAGCCGTGCTCGATTAGGTCTTCACACAAATGATCGATTGCTTCGGCTCGCTCGGAATTCATCTTCTATTTAGCCGCGCACGAAAGAGCTTCGCACACCAAGTCACCCACCTGGCTCGTGCCGTATCCCATTTTTCCGGCGGACTGGCTTTTCATTTTGGTACCGGTGACGTGTTGGATGGCGGACAGTACCATTTCGCCCGCGTCCGGTTGCCCGGTGTGTTCCAACAACATGGCCATCGCACCGATCGCGGCGATCGGGTTAATCACGTTTTGCCCGGTATATTTCGGAGCGCTACCACCCATCGGTTCGTACATGCTGGTTCCACCGGGGTCTGGATTGATATTTCCGCCGGCGGCGACGCCCATCCCACCTTGAATAATCGCTCCCAGGTCGGTGATGATATCGCCAAACATGTTGGTCGTGACAATCACGTCGTAGTACTCCGGGTTCTTGACCATCCACATGCAACAGGCATCGACGTTATTGTAATCGGCCTCGACATCCGGAAAATCTTTTGCAACTTCGTTAAAGGTTCTCCACCACAGATCGTGACCGAATGTCAGCACGTTGGTTTTTGCGACCAGGGTAAGTCGTTTTCCTTTGGGGTTGTTTCGTTTGTTTGTGTATTCAAACGCCCATCGTATACATCGTTCGCAACCCTTGCGGGAGTAAATCGCGGTTTGAGTTGCGACTTCATCGGGCGTATTCTTTTTCAAAAAACCGCCGATTCCAGCGTAAAGATCCTCCGTGTTTTCTCGCACTACGACGAAGTCCACATCGTCAGGGCCTTTACCTGCCAAGGGCGTTTCAACGCCCGGGTAAAGTTTGACTGGGCGGAGATTAATGTATTGATCGAGCTGGAAACGGAGTTCCAACAGTAATCCCTTTTCGACAATCCCGGGGGTGACATCCGGATGCCCAACCGCGCCGAGAAAAATTGCGTCGTGCTGGCGCAACGTTTCAACCGCACCGGTGGGAAGGATTTCACCCGTCCTTAGATATCGCTCACTGCCGAAATCCAACTCGGTCAGTTCGTACGAAAAACCGGCAATTTCCGATGCCGCCTTGAGCACTTTCAACGATTCGCGCGTCACTTCGGGGCCGGTTCCATCGCCTGCAATCACAGCGATTTTCATGATGATTAATCCAATTTCTTGTTTCAGAGCGCGCGGGAGCCAAAGCCTGGTGATTCAAGTGACGACGACTCGGCCGATTGGGATTTCGTACGAAAAAGTCGCGATTCTATCAGTGATATTTTGGCGACTCAAGGACCGTCGCCGCGAGATTCAGCAGCTCGAACGATTTGCCGTTGGAGTTTCGCGGAGTTATCCGGCAAGATTCTGGGAATGGCGAGCCGAAAAGCAACCAACTTTGCGTTGATCAACACGTCATCGACAAACGCGTAGGCCAACGGAACCTGATCCGAGTCAAAACGATGTCGATCAAATCGGAGGTGTACCATCCGATCTGGGCCAATCTCCTTTTGGATTAACTCGTTGTCCTTTGCGAGCGTTCGACGCTCGGCGGACGCAACATCTAATGACGCCAACCGGACTCGAAACGGAGGCGAGTTTTGATTAACAGGTTTTACGATCCATGTTACTGCATCAACGACGCGAATGATTTGGTAGTCACCCTCAATCAGCAATACGTGTCTGCCGGCGTTAGAATCCGTTTGCAATGCATCAAAAAGCAACCTGCAGGCCACGAACAGCAGAAGTGCGATAAGACCTACCGTTTTTTTTGCTCGCAGCGGGGTCACGACGGAACACCTGTGATCAAACGTACGATCAAATCACGATTTTGACTTGCGAAAATTGCGACTAGTTCTGGCTGAAACCGACTTGCAATTGCGGTTCAATAGCTAACGGATTTTCGCAGTACTGCTCATAACAACTGGAGCAAAGGTCGTAGCGACGCGTTTGGTAAAGTTGTTGACAAATCTGCTCGCATTCATCTTCTTCGATTCGTTGCAGCAGTTCGTCGACATCATTCAGATGATCGCGTTCTTCATCATTTTCAACCTGATCGTCGATCGCGACCTGCATTTCAATTTTGATTTCGTATCGCAACTCTTCGCGAACGTCAATAAGTTTTTGGCATCGATCGCAAGAGTGATGAATCATATCAAGTCCTTGTGAAAAACATCGGGACAATCCATGCGTCCGCGTTGTTCGCGTCCGATTAGCTGACGGCAAATAACCATGGCGGGCGAACCCAAATATCGTAAACCGATCAAAATGTCAAAAGCAAGCGAAATTGCCAAAAAGTTCGGGGTACATACCATCCGCGTTATTGGATTACGACAAATCTTGATCAACAAATAAATGGTAGCTGGAATTTTTTTCTCATGTTAAAATGAGTTTGCAATCTGGAAATTCGTCAAAAAATTGTTTCGAAACCAAAAAAGTTCTTGACACGGGAACAATAAAACTGTTCTCGGGCAAATCGCGATATTCGTCTCTTCGTCGCCCCTTGCGTTGATGTTCGCGATATTCCAACTTGAGTTTGGCTTTTTTGGGAAGCCGCAAAATACTTGAACATTTACGAGCAGGGGCATGAGAGAGGCTAAAAAATCACCGCTGGGCGGGAACATTCTGCTACTTAATCGATTTTACATGGCGGTGCACGTGATTTCGGTCCGTCGCGGATTGGTGCTACTTTATCGAGAACTCGCCGAAGTCATTCATGTTGAACGGGGTCGGTTTAGCAACCACGATTTTGAATCCTGGCTGGAAATCAGTGAATTTTTCGCGTCCGAGCCAAACGCATCTTCACTTCGAGACTTTGTTCGATCTGTAAATTTTCAAATCGAAGTCCCACGCGTGCTGCGATTGTTCGGTTACGAAAAGGCCCACAATTGTATCGTCCGTTTCAATCGACGGAATTTATTTGCTCGAGACGCGAATCGATGCCAGTACTGCGGTCAGAAATTCCCGTTTGATCAACTGAGTTTTGATCATGTGATTCCGCAGAGTCGCGGTGGCAAAACGACTTGGGAAAACGTCGTTTGTTGTTGTTTACGGTGCAATGGGCGAAAGGGTAATCGCACACCGGAAGAAGCTGCTATGCGTTTGATTCGCAGGCCCTGCAAACCGAAAACTAACCCGATTCTCACTCTCAAACTGCAAAATCCAAAATACGAGAGCTGGCGAAGTTTTTTGGGTGGTGGGCCGGCAGCATTCGATTTTGGATAGACAAAGGCGCCTTGTGTTTGAGCCGCCACAAGATCGTTTATTTCACTGGAAAATCATTCATTCCGCTGGTTGCTCAGCCACCGTCTTGGGCCAGCGGCTCCTTGCGCTCCGTGATATTCTCGCAAGTGAGTGACTGGGTGGCGTTGATCTCGATATATTCTTTCCACTCTTCGGGGACGTCGTCCTCGTGAAATATCGCCTCGACCGGGCATTCGGGAACGCAAGCTTCACAATCAATACATTCTTCCGGATGGATGTAAAGCATCGTTTCGCCTTCGTAAAAACACTCCACCGGGCAAACCACTACGCAATCGGTGTAACGGCAACCGTCACAAGGCTTGGTGACGACATGAGTCATGTTCGGCTCCTCGACAGAAATGGTTCAACTAAAACGGGTTTGCTCAAAAAAGTGATTTGCTTGAGATACGTTACCGTCAAAATACTAGCCGCGACAAATTTTGATGTCAAGTTTGGTCACCGCCAAGGTGAATTGACATTTTCCTTGATACCGTGTTTTGTCCAACGTAGAATCGATTTCCAGAGTCGATTGACTCCCAGTTATCTCATTACATTTCCGAACTTAACCAGATTCGTTGTTTCGATGCCAGGTTTTGGAAGACGCGATTAGCAAATGTCAAATTCGCGACAAGATTTGTCGGACTCCGTCGAACTCGTGCAGGCTTGCGTGGATGAACGACCGTTTGCCTGGCAACGATTCGTCGACCAGAATCTGGGTACCGTTATTCAAGTTATCGATCAAATTAACGATTCAACTTCATTAAAGTTGTCAAGATCTGACCGCGAATCGGCAGCGAGATTGGTATTTGAAACCATGCGAGCAGACGATTGTGCACTGCTACGTCGCTATCGTGAGTACGCAAATTTTGAAACGTTCCTGGTCTTGATGACTCGACGGATCATGAAAAAAAGCGCGTCGGAATCGGAAGAAGAGACATAGTTTCGCGAAAACACACCTGCTACGGTTCGCGGAAACACACCCGGTTTACCTTTTCAAAATGGCGTTGGACAGTTAATCGAGAAAACTATTTCCAGTCAAAGCCACGCAATTTTGGTCGCTTCCAAGGTCGGTTTTGCGCGGATTGATTTTGGCTGGCCAGATTCGCGCCCGGTCGCAATTGCGACGTCGAATTATCCATACGGACTTTTGTCAGGTCGACCTGTGGAACATCCGCCGGGTTGGGCATGGTCCAAATCCTCTGCGGGTCGCCAAATAATGCATTGATTTCGTGGTTGAGGAATTGGACGTTCAAAGTTTGTTCCCCACCAGAGGCGTCAATCACATGCAACTCAACGTGCTGGGGCAAACTAGCATTGTGCTCGGGGTGATAGCGATAACTTTTTGAATTGGCCCAGACAACCAGTCGATTTTGTGGGTCATAAATAGACTGTTGTACGATCCAACCGTACCTGGGATCAATGATTGTCCGCCGCTTCATCGGCCCTGCCGGTGAAGCGATCTCGGTGCGAATTTCATATCGACCGTCTTTGCACTTGAAAGGACCTTCGATCGGTTTTGTAGTGTCAAATTCAAGCAGACCCATGGCATCAATGATCCATTGCGGCTGTAACTGCGAGCTTCGTTGCAGCTGGCTGTTGCGATACTCATCGTGCCGCGCAAAATATATCGCCGGTGATTGATCGCCGATCGACGACTTATTCCAAATCCAAAACAGCTCATCGTTGCTGCCGACGTCAAGACCCGATCCGGTCATCCCCAGAAAACCGACTTTCAGTCTCATTCGATTGGGGCGTTCAAGTAACAACGTGCCGGAAACGGTAGGCATGCCATCCATCGAAACTTTCACACTAGAGTCGAGTTGCTTTACAGCATCAGTGTTACGTTGAATCGCTGCAACCAATTGGTTTTTGTCGGGGACGGCCTCAAAAGCTATGGGTGGCGCTGGCCGGCGGGAGGGCAAAAAGCGAAGCGATTGACACCCGGCCGTTTCAACAAGTGCCAAGGCAAACATTCCGATTATCAATCGAATGAATAAATGATTTTTTGAGACAGCTTTCATTCCTCTTCCGGTGGTTCATCCATGAACAGGTGGCTGGCAAGTTCCTGTTGAATCCGCTCGATTTCGCCAGGTGCCGGTGATTGAACGGCAACGTGATAGGTGTTTTTGTCCTTAGCCGAATACAATTCCATTACTTCCGTGTCTGATCCCTCTTCGCAATGGGAATCAACCAATTGCAATACCCTGCGACGGACAAGCAACAGTGCCATGACATATGCCGTAACCGCTGTCTCGCTTGAGGACAGCAACTGTTCGAAATAAGCGATTTGCACGTTACGAGGTGCCCAATACACTTTTCCGGAATCCCGTTCCGGGATTCTTGCCTTCCACCAACCAATGCAATTGGGTGTAGGGCCGTTCCAAGCTTCCTCGCAATAATCAACTCGCCGCATTTCATTGTTTTCTTCGACGAGCTCGGAATAAAACGATTCGCCAGGCTTGAGTTCGC
>CAJHZH010000711.1_pt1 | contig 19173 bp, 13 predicted proteins | sample 9198951 | NCBI WGS metagenome assembly CAJHZH01 (sample SAMEA7708381, study PRJEB35096) | sediment metagenome | biome: marine neritic benthic zone biome [ENVO:01000025]; feature: sediment [ENVO:00002007]; material: shallow marine sediment [ENVO:03000034] sea grass bed [ENVO_01000059] ...
CAAGGCAAGCAGGGAATCTTCGATAGTTCATCACAACTACGCCCCGGCATTAGACGATTGCTAGATCATGGCTTTTCAATCGTATCGCCGGATTTGTATTTGCAAGGAGAGTTTCTAGATCAAGACAAGGCGGTAATCAAAAATCGCGTCGTCGATAATGGTCGAGAGTCAGCGGCGTATTCGTACGGCTATAACCAGACCATTCTCGCATCGAGAGTTAGAGAACTTTTTTACTTGTGTGGGCGTTTTGGACGGGATGTAATCGTTGCCGAGGGCGATCAGGCACCCATCGCGATTGTGGCTGCCGCAGCGCTGGGCTCCCGGTCGCCTCGACTGGCCATTAACACGGATGGATTTCGATTCAGCGATATCGATGACTGGCAAGATGCGAATTTTTTGCCGGGAGCTGTGCGGTACGGGGATATACCAAATTTCCTTGAAATGTTAGCACCCAAAGAGATGTGGCTCGCTGGCGAGGAAGACACAAGCTCGATCATTAACCGTTATAAAGCGTTGGGCAAACGAGCCAACTTGCATCTGGCAAGCAAGATGCTCACTCCACAACAGGTCGAAGAATCCATCGTCGATTGGATTATCGAAACAGTCGACGAGTGAAACCGTAGCTGGACTCGCAAGAGCTCGCAAGAGCTCGCAAGAGTTCAGCCGTTTCAAGTCCCAAGTTGCAATGCCGCCGCGCGACACTGTCTGAAGTCTTGCAACTTCAGCTACATCTGATTACGACCACTCAGCGGCCAAGTCGTCCGGAAATGGAATGTCGCAATCAAATCCGGCGCAGTTGCGGTTGGGATCGTACTGAGCTTCCAAGTCTTGCAATTCTTCGGCGAGCCAAAAGCAAAACTCAAAGAACGACTCCATGCTAACGCACAGAGGGCTCTCGGCTGGATTGCGCGAGAGGTTGAGCTTAGGTGGTGTGATTTCTCGTTGGGTCATGGGCAGGTCCTCGCTGATATGAGTTCATCGGCGATCCCTGCCGTCTATCGATACTGTATCGACGCGTGTATACGTCGTATTACCTGGGCAAAATAGCGAATCTCCTTTGCTATGTAACCGCTAGGCACTTCGTCTCAACAATCTGTACGCGTATCACAGTTACTTTGTTTGATCAATTTCGACCTAATGGAAACTGCAAACGTGTCCAGATTCATTACGCATGTTTTAACCCTGGGCTATGAATCGTCAAACATCGAAATTGAAATTCATTTGCCTGGGCGATTCAGCAACGCCGCTTTGATCAGTCCGAGGTCGCTAGCGATAAATCACTGATCCGGGCGAACATGATTTTCCTTTTTTCAAATCTGCTTGAATCCCGTTGCCAGCAACAAGCATCATTTGAAGCCAAACAGGTTACCTAGTTTTTCCACTCAATGAAAAATCAATCGTATTTTCGGGTTTGAAAAGTTTTTCGCGTTATTGGACCGCTGTTTGCATTAAATCGTTCCCAGGCACATTTTTGTGCCAGAGTCAAATCCAAAGCCAAAGAAAAATCAAACTTTCCAGCCTGGTTTTTGAATGGCATTGAATTGACGAGATTTGGGGATCACGTCGTGATTGTTTTGGAATTCGATTGAATGCGAATTTTCAGATTAGCGGCGGCGTTCTCTTACCGTGCTTAACTTTGAACAGCCGGACGCCAGGCAACAACCGAGCGTTTTGCTGAAAACCTAAAAGGCATTACAGGTGCAAAAGTAGCCTGTGAGCGTCAGAACAGTTTGCAACAAGAAACTTTTGGAAAATGCTAGCTCCCTTGTCGATAACATCTTCTGCTTTCCGAGCGTCTGCAAAAATGTCAGCGATTGCTGGCAACGGAGGCACGAAATCGACAGGGATTGAAGCGCACCGGGAGACTTTGAACTATACTTGCACGGCACTTTCAAGCAGAATTGGCACTCGATTTTCAACCTGCCATTATCCAATCTGCCTGAGGGCCGCCGGCAAGTGGGTTCGTCGCAAACGATTTTGTGCCCCCAGGCTTTGGCGAGTTGAATCATGGTTGGCATGATCCAGTTCAACGGCCAGTTTGCCGCAACCCCACCATGGGAGACAACAATGCAGATTCGAGGAGCGTCCAGTATCCAATCCACTTCACAAGTCAATGTATCCAACAAGGTTCAAACCGTTGAAACGCCGCCGGCACCAACACAAATTGATACGGTCGATCAAGTTGACATTTCCAGCGAAGCGCAAAAGCTCGCCAGCATGAATGACACCAGCGAAATTCGGGCAGAGAGAGTCGCGGATATTCGTCAACAGATTGAGACGGGTCAATATGAAACCGCCGAGAAGTTGGATGGTGCCGTTGAGCGAATATTGGATGAACTTGCCTAGTCACTTATCAACGCGATTGTCAGGCTCGCCAAACTGTCTTGACGAATTGGCAGTTTTTGAAAGTGGCAGACGATTGTAACGTGGATTCAAACCCAACTGGGGTCCCAGGTTGGGTTTTTTTATGCGCCAATCGTTCCGTAGTCGACACTTCAATTTCTTTGCTACAGCAAGTAAAATTGAATTGTCAGCTACAACATCCTAAACAAGCTAATCAATGTCGGACGCTCAATCTCCTCTTGCCCCGGTCAATGTTGCGTCATCGCCTCAGCAGCGATTTGACGAGTTTCTACAAAGCCGCGGTATGCGAAATACCGAACAACGGCGAACCATTCTCGAGCAAGTGTTTTGTCGACACGAACATTTTGATGCGGACCAATTAATTGAACGATTGCCAAAGCGCGGCGAAGATGGCTATGTTAGTCGTCCCACGGTTTATCGAACACTTGCGGAATTTGTCGACGCCGGGCTACTTCGCAAATTGATTCTGGACGGGCGAACGGTATACGAGCACGATTACGGTTATCCCCAGCACGATCACTTGTATTGCTCCGAATGTCAAAATCTGTTTGAATTTCAAAATGCTGACCTGATCAAGCTGCGAAATAAGGTCGCCGAATCGATGGGTTTTCAGGTCAAGAACCACCGGATGATTATCACCGGAATTTGCGAGGACTGCCGTAAAAAGAAACGTCGCGTTAGAAAACGCGTCGATATGGTTTAGACCGAGGACGAATTACTAGGACAAAGTTCGAACGAGCCAAATTTGATCGTAGCTGAACTTGCAAAAGTTCAGAGATTCGACTCAACGTGTTGAATTCTTGCGAATTCAGCTGCCTCAATATAGTCCAACGACCCTCAAAAACCGCCTAGCTCCGTCGCCCGGACCACTCGTTGAATCGCAATCATAAACGCCGCAATTCGCAAACTTACGTTCCGTTCATTGGCGACCTGCCAGACTTCTTCAAACGCGCTGGTAAGTATCGAATCCAATTGTTGCCGAACCCGATTTAGGTCCCAACTGTAATATTGACGGTTTTGAACCCATTCAAAGTAACTAACCGTGACCCCACCGGCGTTCGCCAGGATATCCGGAAGAATGACCGTGCCTCGCTCGAACAGAACCCGGTCAGCGTTTGCGTGAACCGGACCATTGGCACCCTCGATAATATAGCGTGCCTTGATGTTATCCGCATTTTCAGCGGTGATTACTCCACCCAGGGCCGCCGGTACCAACATGTCGACGTCTAATTCGAGCAGCTGCTCGTTGGAGATCGATTCGGCACCGCCATATCCTTTGAGCGAACCATTTTTGATGGTATAGCTCAGGGCTTCGGGAATATCCAATCCGTTTTCATTGAAGTAACCGCCACTGACATCGCTGATTGCCAGAACTTTGAAATCGGATTCATGCATGAACTTGGCTGCATGCGAACCGACGTTACCAAAACCCTGGATCGCCACCCGCGTTTTTTGGGGATCGTGTCCCAATCGTTTCAATAACTTAAACGCCAGGATGCCGCACCCCCGACCCGTCGCTTCTTCACGCCCTTTGGCGCCGTAATCCTCGACGGGCTTTCCGGTCATACAAGCCGGATTATAGCCGTGGTATTTTTCCCATTGGTTTCGCATCCAGGCCATCGAGTCAGCGTTGGTGCCCATGTCGGGCGCAGGGATATCTTTGTCCGGACCAATGATCTCGTGAATTTGATCGATAAACTTGCGCGTGACTCGTTCGATTTCTTTTCGACTCAGTTTTCGCGGATCGACGCAGATACCACCCTTTGCCCCTCCATAGGGAATGTTGACGACCGCCGTTTTCCACGTCATCAATGAAGCGAGCGCGCGTACTTCATCGAGGTCAACTTCCCAGTGATACCGCAACCCCCCTTTCATGGGACCGCGCGCGTTGTTGTGCTGCACTCGGTAACCAACCAGCACCTCCAACTCACCATTGTCCATTTCTACGGGAACTTCTACGGTAACTTCACGCTTTGGAGTTTTGAGTAATCGTCGCACACTTTCAGACAACTGAAGTTGGTCGGCAGCGTGATCAAAGAAAAGCTGTACCGCCTCATTGGCTTTCATCGATAAATGCACCTCTGGATTGAATACCCGTAGATTTGTTCACTCTAGCCGAGCGGCGAACTGCTCAACCAAAATCAGCTTCCAGAAAACGGATTAAAATAACTTGCCTTTGGCTACAGGTACATGGGCAAAAACAATATTTTGCAGCGAATACGGAATTAGCTTAGGATGAATTTGTTGCCGACCCCATTGAGCCGCGATTGGTGCCGAGCCAGTTTGATCATATGACGGGTATTGGATGACCAAGTTTGATTCAATTTGGAAAACGATTGCCGATACGAGACTGATCTCGGAATCGAATCTGGCCGAACTAAAGTCCGAGTATCGATCGACCCATGCTGCCGATCACGAAGCTTCGCTGAAATCGTTGCTGGACTGGCTGGTCGAAAAAAACCAGATCAGCGCCTATCAAGCAAATGTCATTTCCAGCGGTCGAAACGGCCCGTTTTTATATGATCAATACCAGTTATACGACAAAACCGAATCGGGTCCGCTAAGGGGGACATTTCGAGCCCTTCACCAGCAATCCGGTCACCCAGTTCGTTTGCTGTTTTTCCCCGGATCGCAACCGGAACACGGCCAAATCTGGCAACAAGCTCGTAGGCGATCCCTGGACTGGATGTCACTGCGACATCCATTTATCGTCCCATTTTTTGAAGCAGTCGAGACGGATAGATTTCGGCTGCTGGTGTTCGACGATCCGCCCGGCAAAACACTATTTGACAAGTTGCCCCGCAGAGCGAGGCTCCCATGGCTTCAAGCGTGCCAGGCCGCCCAACAGGTGGCGATCGGACTGGAACGAATTCATCGCCATGGATTGATCCACGGTACGTTTTGGACGGGTTCGGCGTGGATTCAGCCAGGTGGAACCGGTCGGGTGCTTTGGCCAGCTACCTACGAATGTTTTGATCTTGCCGCATCTCCTGAAGCCAAATCGAACGGTGAAACATTTCATGACTACCAATCACCCATTATTTCGCAGGGCGGTGCCAACGTTCGCACGGATATGTATTCATTCGGAGCGGTGTTGCATCGCATGGTTGCCGGCAGACCACCTGTGCTTGGTTCAACAGAAATCAGTGCCCGCAAACAGCAGATCGCTTTGTTAAGTGAACGCTTTGACAAATACGAATTGCCGACGGAACTTCAGCATCTGCTAACGTTGCTGCTTGCAGCAGATATCTCCGACGAGCTGAAAGACTTGAGTGTCGCCGCAAAACTATTTTCAGCGATTCTTGGGTCACAATCACTAGCCAAGGATTATGACGCGAATCCGCCGACACTTGCCAAGCTCGAGGCGAATATTGTCCAGCGAATTAACCTTTCGAGTTTGGACGGTACACGCCGGCGAGACCACGTAAAACATGACATGGGTGATGTTAGCGCGGACCGCAGCCTCAATCCCGATTTTTCAAAAATCGACGTGCCATCAACATCGGCCGCTTTCCCGAATCCGATGACCGCCAAACGCTCGAAAACGCAGCAAATGTTGCCATTCGCTGTCGCGGCCGTAATTGTGGTTTCCGCCGTGTTATTTGGATTGATGCTCAATGGTCTTTTCCAAAAATCGAGTCAATCGAGATCCACCATGTCCGGCGGCGGCGAGGTGTTACCAAACGACGACCAAGGGAGCCAACCATTGGCGGACGAACCCGAGGGTCTGCCGACGAATCAGTCGAACTTGATGCAGCGCGTTGTCGACGACGACGGAAAGATGCTGTGGGAATCCCCTACCATCGGTCCACCAATCAACCTGACAGGTATTCCGAGTTCGCCGGATTTCATTTTTTCGATCCGCTACCGTCAGATAGTGCAAGATGAACAGGGACAGCTATTTCTTGATTCTCTGGGCGGCGAATTCGGTGAATTGCAACAGGATTTGTTTGCGGCCTTTCGGGTCGAACCAACTCGTGTTCAACGACTGATTGGGTCGTTGCACGCCAATCCGTCAGGGACATATGACAGTTTTTTTCAGGTGGTATTCGACACGCCGATCTCCCAATCAGAACTTTCACAAATATTTGCAGAAGCCTCGGTTACGACGCATCAGCCCACTGGTCTGCGGGTTTATCACAACGAAGGTTGGTATTTTTATTTTGAGATGCTCGGTGATTCTTCGGCAGCAGTGAAGTTGTTCATCGGCACCAAAGAATTAATTGATCAGTCCTTAGATTCACAGGAGAATTCGCTTTCCGGCGGCTCGCTCTCACGGTTGGTCAGCCGATCGGATGCCGAGCGAGACATCACCTTGATCTATCGGCCGGCGGCGCTGGTGAGCCAGGAGGGCGGGTGGTTGTTTCAAGGCAAACTTGACGCCATCAGGCGGCCACTCCATCTTTTGTTTGATGATCGCGTCCAGGGTGTGATGTTCAGCATGCAATTTGGGGACGCAAACTATCTGGAATTGATGCTGGAACATCAATCCATCGAACTGACTGCGGAAGAATTGGCCAACTCACTTAGACAATCTTTAAAAAGTTCGCGCGACGAGATTATTTCATATGTACGCGAAGTGCCGGATCATCCGTTCTGGTCCAACGTGCAACATCGGTTTGACAATATGGTCTTGGAACTGTATCGAAACACTCGAGTTGGAATAGAAAACGGAAATGTAATGGCCAACTGTTGGTTGCCGCCAATGGCCCTGCACAATCTGGTGGCCGCATCCGAACTGGTGCTGGCGTCCGGTGCATTCACAACGCCCTCAACTTTATCGACCTTAACCGACGAAAAAATAGTGCCTTCAACGCTCGAACAATTGCTCGGCACGCCTCGTTCCATTGAAGTGACCAGCGGTCCCGATTTAATCGTTTTGCTTTCTAATATGGTGGAGGAAGTAAAGGACGATTATCCGTCGCTCGGTTTTGAATTTAAGGTGAAGATCCTAGGTAGTGACTTGCTCAAACAGGGCATCACGCAAAATCAACGCCCGGGTGATGTCATCATCCGAAATAAACCGTTGTCGGATATATTGACGCAGATCATGTTCCAGGCGAATCCAGATAAGGACGCCACCGGTCCGAACGACCCAAAATGCGAATTGGTATGGCTGATCGGCCCAGACCCCGATCAACCTGATCAGCGTATAATATTGGTTACGACTCGGTCGGCTGCGGCCGAAAAAAATCTCACCCTTCCTTTGGCATTTCGACCCGAATAACTGACTAAATCCCATCTTTCCCTGTGATTCATGCAGGCGATTGCCTGCCGCTGACAAGACAAATTGAAATAAAAGGCGTAAGATTGAATTTGGGCAAAAACCCCAGTGCGACGAGGCATCGCGGGACGGTATTAAATAGTGGGATTGTTTTCGATTACCTGTGAGACTTGCACTGCCAGATTATCAGTGCAAAACAAATCGGCAATTGGTCAAGTCTTGAGTTGCCCAAAATGCGGCAGCATGGTTCAAGTTCAACCGCCAGCTGGTTGGCAACCTCCGACCGAAGCGGATTACGGCGCGGCTGATATCACTGAAAATGCCGGCCAACAGTCGGCCACGGTCGCAACGCGACGAGAGCGCGATCCGAACGACTCACAGGCTACGCTGAGCGGAGATTTCGGAGATATCGGTTCGGTTCTAACAGGCGACGCCGTGGCTGATACTTTGGCCAAACCTGCAAACAGGCGTGCGATTGTTTCGCCTCCGATACAGCCGACCGGCCAGCAGGCTGTGCTCCCAAACGAAAAGTGGACGTCGCCCCAGGTCGTGCGACGACGGAAAGCATTTGCATGGGTGGCTGGGATTCTTAGCCTTTGTATCGTGGCATTAACACTTATCGGTTTTTTGTTCGCCAAGATGTTTGGTAATGCTTCTGACGAAGTCACCAACGACCGAACACAAATTGCGTCTTCCAGCGACCGGGAGGCGGATAGCGATGACCCTGGCAACGAACCAAAGTTAGACAAGGATTCTCCAAAGAACAAACCTTCACCTGAGTCCTCGGTGCCGCCAGTTGAACCGGCCGAAAAAAAGCCAAACACAGCAGAAACTGATGCGACGACGCAAACTAATGAGGACGAACCAGTTGACGATGAATTGGACGTTGCGACCAAAAAAGCTGAAGGCAACACAAATCGGGAACCATTCGAAATCGAAGATAATGCCGGAAAAAAAACGGCAGAGATGAATCTCAAACCAAACGACCAGGACTCGATCATCGGTGATTTGGGTGAAATCGGTCAGATGATTTTTGATCCGGGCATAAGTTTGGACGAGTTTCGCGATATCACCGCCGATACGGCGGAAAAAACTTATGGAATCGGGAGAATTTTTATTGCTAAGCCCGATCCCGTAGCCATCAATACACCCGCTCGGATGGATGAGGTGTTCGCTGGAGTCATTTATGACAAGGCGACCCTAATAAAGTTTGTCCGGTTCTTTAACCAATTGACGAGTGTTCCGATTCAACTGGATCATCAGGCGGTAGCCGACGGGCGAATTGATCCGCTACTGGAAATCAACGTTAATCAGGCCGATGTGCCGGCGCGAGAATTGTTGCTAGCGGCTTTGGAACCGGCAGGTTTGACCATTGATGAACAAGTCGATCCACCGGTGATCATTGTTACACCTGCTAATGCGGACAAAATCTTTCGAAAAGAATATCCCATCAATGGCAAGCTGTTTTCCAGCGACGAGTTGCGTAATGCATATTTCCAACTGATTCAAAAGTCGATCGATCCCCCGTCCTGGAACGTTAATGGGGGTGGCGGGGTCGTTGAAATCAATTCAAACAAGTTGGTTGTTGACCAGATCGCTGGAAATCAAACAAAGATTGACCGGTTCGTGAAATTGCTCGAGGCCGCTACGACCCTGAAACAATCGCCGGATGACCGTGAGGCATTGGAAACTATTGCATCGTTGTACTCCCGCGTGAAATCCACCGGAAAACAACCAAGCACGTTTGAAGTTATTCAGAGCCAACCGATGTCCGAAATTCTCAATCAAGTTCAACGCAATGACGCAATCACCGTACTGGTGGATTGGGTATCCATTATGCCTGAGGGTTGGAGCCCACAAACGAACATACCTTGGCCATCCGACGGTCTAGATATCGACTCCGTATTGGCGGACATTACAAGTTCCATGAAATTGGGTTTTCAACCGCTCGACGAACACACATATGAAATTACAACTCGGGAAAAAATCAAAAACTCAACTCGCCTGGAGCTTTATCCTTGCGGCAAATTGTTGAAAAAGAATTTGACCGGAAAACAAATCATCCGAATTCTTGAAAACGGTATTGCGGCCAGCTTGCCAAAGCCGCCTGTGTTTACCTATGTTTTTTTTGAACCCGAGTATGAGTGCGTGATTGCCATACTGCCTTATAAATTGCATATCCGCGCCGAGCGAATTCTCAAACGACTGGCTGAGGGCCCGTAGCAAAAACATCGGGGAAACATGTAGCCACAATGATTTCCGAATATATTTTGACTGAATTCGTGGCGGGTGTTAGAAATTGAGTAGTCCGCGCGTATAGATGAGCATGGCCTCAAATCCAGCGCAGTACCGCCGGGCCGTCGGTACCTACAAAAAACCTACGCTATGATCCGATAGTCGTATAGTTTTCCTTGCACCAAGATTGGTAATCAGGGTTTTCCGCGCAGTCGCCGATATCTGCCGAAATCAATCTGCTGTTTTCAACCTCGGAACGAGGTTCACCGTCGTCAACGATCACCTGACCACCTTTGATAACCATCCGCGGGAACGCAAACATCTGTTGTCGATCCGATTGCAGATTGTAGATCGAAATATCTGCGTCGGCACCGCTACCGAGATGTCCCTTGCTGCACAAACCAAGCATTTTTGCTGGTGCCGAACGCGTGATGATTGCAATTTCTTCCAGCGAGTACTCTCTGTCAATTTCGTTCAGTACACTGTGTCGCAGTACATCCGCGTGCACGTTGTGAATGTGTTCCTTGCGAAGCTCAGCGTCCATCAACAAAGCGATAATTTGTGGATACGCCAAAAACGAGGCTCCGTTTGGATGATCCGTGCTTAACGCCAATTGCCACGGGTCCTCTGCCAACAACAACCATTCGAGTCCAATGGCCCACTGCAAAGCATGCACTCGATTTTCGTTTTTGTACGTAATGGGCGAAATACCACATCCACATTCCTGTTCGGTATCAAACGAAATCCACGGGCGGCCAGATATCTTTTGCAAATAATAACCCAGCGGGCTGTCTGCCGTCATACTCATCGTCGAACCGAACATCACCTGGCCAATGTCAACGGATACATTTTTGTGATGATTCACGAATTCAACCAGCGGGCCGGCTGCCGACGCAAATCTTGTTTCATCGTCGGCGCCACGATAGCTGTGAAACTGAACGTGAGCCAAATGTCCCCGGTGATCACCCAATGCTTCCATCGTCGCTAAGGTCGTTCGCCAATTTCCAGGCAATCCCAAACGGTTGCAATGGATATGAATTGGGTGCGGAAGATTGATTCTGTTGGCAGCCTGTGCAAGCGAGGTAATGATTTCGCGCGGTGTAATATCGAATTCGGTAATCCGATCGTCTATATGCTTGACTCGATTTCGCAAGCCGGATTTCCATTGCTCTACACCTCCGGGATTCACAATTTTTGGCGCATACGCGCCTGTCTTGTTAATTATGTAACCCAGGAATTGTTCAATCCGGTCCGAGTCGCCGTCGGCAACGGCCTGCAGCATGTAGCGATGGTTTCCGACTAATGCATAGAAGCCAGCGTCGACATACGGCAAATCTTCTATCTCCATTTGTGCTTGACGCGCAAACAATGGCGGTACCGCCGCATCGAACGCGGTAGTGTAACCTAGTCCCGCATACCTGCGCCCGGTGGTCACGACGTCCGGCACGAATGCGGCGTCGTGTTCCGACCGACTTGATCGATCGAGACAGGCACGGGCGATTATTTTGCGAGATGCGTTGACTTTGGGACCGGCAAAATGACTGTGAATATCAACGCCGCCGGGCATCACGATTTGCCCGCTGGCATCAATTGTCGATTCCGGCGTTGCATTGGGAGGGGGATCAACAATCTTGCCGTCTTGGATCCAAAGATCGCCTGTAAATGATTCTGCGTGATTCGTCGGGTCGACGATGGTCCCGTTTTGAATTCGTGTAACGCTCATTAGCCGCAGAATCTATCGGGGCCGCACCCAGATTGCAACGGTACGGGGTTGCGACGAAATTAGCGAGGTTTTTTCGGGTCGGCTTCGTTCAACGAATCAACCAATTCGCTTGGTACTTTGGATTCAAGATCAGAAAGTAAGTCGTCCAGGATTTCGTAATTCTCTTCAATGCGATTCAGACGTCGCTGCACCACCTCGCTGTTGCAATCGGCGACCACCGGAACTGCTTTCGCCTTTCGCGTTTTACCTCTTCGACGTGCCATATTTGATTGATCGAATTGATTGATCGCAGCAACATGCTGCCAGGCCGTTGACCACGTGCGTAGTGACCACCAGTTGAACCATTTAATCCATTTTTGGCAAAACGAACAACGGAAACAAGTCGAATCGGGCTCATTCCTCGTCGGGTACGTGGAGTTTTCGTCGCAAGCTGTCCAATTGAGTGGCCAAAGAATTCCGGATTTCCGTGTATTTGGGATCGTCGTAAAAGCTGCGCATTTCTAGCGGATCGGCCTGGCGATCCATCAAATCCCACTGGTCGATAGCTTGCGGTTTGCGATTTTCATCCAACCGCTTGTAGTACCTTACCAATTTGTACTGATCGGTAACGATTCCATAGTGGGCCGCGACATTGTGCGTGCCGAGTTCGTAATAGTGATAATAAAACTCGTCCCGCCAATCGTCGGGAGTCTGTCCTTTGAGCAGCGGTACCAGTGAGCGTCCTTGCATGTCATCGGGCACATCAACACCGGCAATTTCCAAAAACGTCTCCGCGAAATCCAGGTTTGAAACCATCTGTTTGGAAGTTGAACCCGCGTTAATCACCCCCGGCCAACGAACGACTAGCGGCGTGCGCAACGACTCGTCGAAAATCCATCGCTTGTCGTACCAGCCGTGCTCGCCCAAATAAAACCCCTGGTCCGATGAGTAAATGACCACGGTGTTTTCCACGAGCTGGTTATCGTCGAGATAGCTGAGAATCCGCCCGATGTTGTCATCAACCGACTGAATGCACCGCAAATAGTCCTTGATGTAACGCTGATATTTCCATCGCACCAAGTCGTCGCCCTCCAAGTTTGCCGCAAGGAATTTATCGTTGTCTTCTCGGTAAGCATCTTGCCACGCCTTCCGCTGCGCGTCGGTCATACGATTGAAAAACCGGTTGTGCGGTCGCGTCCCAATATCAGATTCTTTCCAAACCTTCAGATCCCACCCCATACGCATATGATTTGCAATCGTCATGGTTTGCTCGGCTAACACCGCGCTGCGCGATTGGTAGTCATCAAACAACGTTTCGGGTTCGGGGATCTCTTGACCTCGAAACGTGTTCAGATGAGCTGGACCGGGGGCCCATTCGCGGTGAGGAGCCTTGTGTTGCAACATGAGCATGAACGGTTTGTCGGTGTCCCGCTTGTTCTTTAGCCATTCAAGTGCTTTGTCGGTGATAATGTCGGTCGTGTACCCTTCGATTTTCCGTCGCCCGCCCTCCGATATGAAATCCGGGTTGTAGTAATTGCCTTGTCCGGGCAGAACTAACCAGTCATCAAATCCCGTCGGATCCGAAGCCAAATGCCATTTGCCGTAGATGGCCGTTTGATAGCCAGCCTTTCGCAACAACTTTGGAAACGTTTGCTGGCTCCCGTCAAACTTGTTTCCGTTTTGACGAAAGCCATTCAGATGCGAGTATTTACCGGTTAAGATCACCGCCCGTGATGGTCCACAAATCGAATTGGTCACCTGGCAGCGATCAAAACGCATTCCCTCGTTGGCAATCCGATCAATGTGTGGCGTGGTATTAATTTTTGAGTCGTACGCGCTAATGGCCTGGTAAGCGTGGTCGTCACTAAAAATAAACAGAATATTTGGCTGAGTTGTTGCATCGTCGGCCGAACAAAACTTCGCAAAGAAAATCAATACGATGACCAATGGCCACACCATTTTTTTCATAGTTTCACTCCAAAAATCTTCTTATCATTTCCAACCATGTTGGTCGCGGAGCCACAAGATCTGGCCCGTGTGATGACGACTGTGCCAAGCATAATAGCTGAGCGCTAACGATAATGGTACGGTTTCATTCAAATCGGGGTGAATAAATGTCCGCTGAAAATCTTCATCGGTCATTGATCGAATCAACTGCAACCACCGCTCGTGAAGTCCTGTCAACAGATTGAGCGAAGGTTCGATCGGCCCGGTTTTCGCCTCATCCAGATTGGACCAAACGCTTTCGTCGTACGCTTTTATCACGGGGCTATCTTCTGTTAACGCCCACTTAAAACGGATATAGCTGTGCAGATGGCTATCCGCCACGTGATGCACAATCTGGCGAACAGACCAATTTTTGTATTTTGTATCGAGCTGCGAATTATCCAATTCGAAAGTCGCTTGGCGCAATTTTCCTGGTGCGTCGGACAAAATCTGAATAAATTCTGTTTTTGCTTCGCGGTCGTAGTCCGCATGTTGATCGAACGGGCCGACTGGGAATGCGGGTGGATTGGTTTGAACGGTCATAGATGGAGCCCGGGCAAGATTCGGAAATGCAACAACCTAATCGAATTATCTTACCAAATGGTGGCGAGTGTATTTAGCGGCGGCAATTTCCCAACTAAAATACGGCTGGCGTGTCGCTGCGAATGACTTTTAAAAGGCGTTTGGGAGATAGCTATGGAATTTCTAACTGATCTTTGGTTGCCCATTGTGCTCAATGGCGTCGCATTGTTTTTTGCCAGTTTTGCGGCTTGGATGATCCTACCACATCACTTTTCCGACATGAAAAAATTGTCCGAGGAAGACAAAGTCATGGACGCGATACGAGACATGAATATTCCGCCAGGGAATTACATGTTTCCTTACGTGACTGAAAAAAAGGAACAGAGCAGTCCCGAGTACCAGGAAAAATACTCAAAGGGTCCGCGTGGCACGTTGAACATGTGGGTCATGCCCAATATGGGTGCCAATCTGGCTTGCACCTTTATCTTCTTTTTGGTCACCTCGGCGATCATCGCGTACATCACTCACGTTGCTTGTCCGCCAGGTGACGAGGCGACGACGTTCATGAAGGTTTTCCGCGTCGCAGGCACGATCGGCATTTTAGTACACGGTTCGTCCGGCATACTTAACGGAATCTGGTTCAAGCGTCGCATCATCACCGACATCATTGACGGAATCGCCTACGGTTTGATCATCGGACTGATCTTCGCAATCCTTTGGCCTGGAGCATAGAAAGTAATTGGAAGTACGATGAGCAACAAAATAGATTGTGCCTTTTACACAGCGGGGTTAGGGGGGGGCGTAAAACCAGACGGGGAACTCAGTCAACCATCTCAAGTGTGCTGTAGGCCAAGTCGCACTATTTTAGGGCTCAGCGCTAACCGCTCCGGTATCTGCCCGAATTCGGGTACGAATCTTAGTTGGCTGACGCCAATCGTTTATTTCGCCTGTCTTTCGATTTTAGCCGCATTGTTTTCGCCTTCGAATTCAAACGGTCAAGACGAACCATCCCACCCCAACATCATCCTGATCATGACCGACGATCAAGGCATTGGCGATCTCGGCGTGATGGGCAACCCAATTATCGAAACCCCCAACATCGACAAACTGGCAAGCCAGAGCGCGTGGCTAACCAATTTTTATGTGCAACCCGTTTGTGCTCCGACGCGTGCCTGTTTAATGACCGGTCGCTATAATTATCGAACTCGAGCCATCGACACCTACATCGGCCGCGCCATGATGGAGCCGGAGGAAATTACGATCGCCGAAGTTCTATCAATGTCAGGATATGCGACCGGAATATTCGGAAAGTGGCACCTGGGCGATTGCTACCCGATGCGGGCCATGGATCAGGGTTTTCAAACATCCGTTGTTCATCGCGGCGGCGGAATCGGTCAACCATCCGACGCACTTGCTGCCCCGCGCCAATACACCAATCCAATCCTGTTTCGAAATGGCATCGTCGAGCAATTCAAGGGCTATTGCACCGATATCTACTACGACGAAGCGATCCGCTTCATCGACGAATCACAGAGGAAGGCAAAACCGTTTTTCGTGTATCTGCCCGACAACTGCCCTCACGGACCTTTTCACGATGTGCCGCAAGGATTCTACGAAAAGTACAAATCGAAAAACTTGAGCGCAGATCAATTTCCGCAACAACAGGGTCATCCAATCCCGGAAACGCAAAACGCCGATACGCTGGCTCGGATATTCGCCATGATTTCCAACGTCGATCGAAATGTTGGACGTGTCTTGCGTCACCTTGACGAATTGAAAATCGCAGACAACACGATCGTGATTTTCATGTGTGACAACGGCCCCAATACTCAGCGCTACGTTAAGGGGATGCGCGGTCGCAAGGGTCAAGTTTACGAAGGCGGAATACGATCACCGTTTTTCATCCGCTGGCCGGCAAGAATTAAGGCGGGTTTGCGGATCGACAAAATCGCGGCACATATTGATGTCATGCCGACACTGCTTGGAGCTTGTGGAATCGGAGCGGCGAAAAATCTCGACGGCCTCGATTTCAGCGCAATTCTTCAAGGCGAGCTGAGAGATTGGCCGGCGCGCAATATCGTCATACAGTCGCATCGCGGAAACCAACCGACGAGGCTTCATCATTTTGCTGTGCGCAATCCCCGGTGGAAATTGGTTCACAACAGCGGTTTTGGAAAAGAAAAATTCGAAGGCGCGCCAAAAATTGAACTTTACGATATGTTCGTTGATCCTTTGGAGATGAACAATGTCGCTAGCGACAACCCCGAAGTCGTTCGGTCACTGCGCGATGCCTATGACAAATGGTTTGACGATGTGAGCGCAACACGAGCAGACAACTACGCGCCGCCGCGAATAGTGATTGGGTCAGAGCATGAAAACCCAACCACGTTGACTCGGCAAGATTGGCGGCGTACTGCGGGCGGCGGTTGGGGCGCAGGCGGTCATTGGCTGGTAACAGTGAACAAGCCAAAAAAGTTCACGATTCGCTGCCAGCTGTTAAGAAAACAACCGCGCGAAAGCGTTGAGATGCGTATCGGCGATCATAAGTTTCGCATTGAGACCGACGACACAAACCTAACTTGCGAATTTCGCGACATTGAGCTGTCGAAGGGAGATTATCAAATCTCCGCAATTGCCACCGGCGGCGGTGAAAAGCAATCGGTCTATCAGGTTGAGATCAGCCACTAGTATTGCGTCAAAGGGTGGTTTTCGGATTGTATGTAGTGGACGAGGCAACGAGTCCGATGCTTTATCCGGGGCTCGTAGCCTCGCCCACTACCGGAAAATGGTGCTTTGACAGAGTACTAGGTCTGGGGACTATCGTCGACAAGTTTGACCCAAGCCAGCGGCGAGGAGCCAAGAAGTCGACATTGGCGCGCCTTAAACCGCATGCTCGGTGCGAGAATTCCTCAAATACTGCATATTATTTGAAACGCCACGGTGATTCGTTCGTCAAATTGTCAGAATCGGCAGGAATCGAGCAGAGAAATCGCGATGACAAAACTCACCGACGGCAGGTTCAGGCAGGCGGTAATGGATGCCGCCGAGCGTTTGCAGGGTAAACTGGTTCGCTATACCAGCAGATTTTTTGCTGGCGACGAGAACTCCGCGCGTGACGTGGTGCAACATGCATTCATGCAGTTGTGTCGTGTCAACGTCGATTCGCGCCCGGAGAATATCGACGCTTGGCTATATCGAGTTTGCCGCAATCGGGCCATCGATCAATGTCGTCGCGATGAACGCATGCAGACGGGTGACCACGCATGTGTCAACCAGCAAATCGACGCTGGCGTATCCAGTTCCCAACAGCTGACCGAACGAGAACTTTGGCAGTTGATCCAGGAGCGGATTGCCGTGTTGCCAGCGTCGCAGCGCGAAGCGGTTGAACTGTGGTCTGCTGGAATGCGGTATGCCGAAATTGCCGAAATCATGGGCAGGGTCGAAACGAGTATTCGCGTGATGGTGCACCGTGCCATTACGCGACTGCGTAACGATCCACAGATCCGCTTGTGGCTTTCCGATGACGGCGAGTCGCAATCGTCAATTATTCGTGACAAAATTACAACTAATTGTTGAGTAAATAGATCATGAACTCAGAGCATTATGATCCTAATTCGGATGGCGACCCGAAAAACAATGGCCAACAGGCGAAGCGCCAGGAAAAACGCGATCGTTTAGTAAATGCCTCGGAAGAAAATGGGCAAGTAACCGGGCGCGAAGAAACTGCAGCTGCCGAATTGACTGCGTTTGCGCTTGGCGAACTCGGTGCGGATGCCGCGCGAGACATTGAACGTCGAATCGGCGATAATCCATCGGCCCAGCAAATCATCGGTGAAACTGGAAAACTCGCCGCGGCAATTGGCCAATCTTTCGAACAGAATTTACCAGAGCGTATCGCGGGGCTGGAACAAGAGATAGAGAATGCGCTGGATGCCAGCGCGCATGACGAAGCGGATCATGACTTGGAATTGAAAATTGGCGGGGAGGCCGACAAAGCCGTAGTTAAGTCGAAAACTGGGTTAGCGGCCGGATTCTGGACAGTGCAACGAGTCATTTCCTGCGCGGCCGTCGTGATGATCGCCGTTGGAATTGGATATTTGCTGTCGCCACAAGACGCGCAAAGAACGAGTCGACGGACGGAATCGGAAAAGCCTTTGGAAATCCTCGGGCAGCGACCACTTTTGAGTTTAAATCAGAATAGAGGGAACAGCATTATTCAGGACTTGAAGGACGAATCCATTGCCTACGAAACAAAAAAACTTGCCGACTTAGCACTCGAAGGAAGTGCGGGATCCGGACAGGCCGCTCCGAATATCAGCATGTTCGACGAAAACGCCACCGCGACCAGCCCATCTCAAGACAACAATAAACGTAGGAGGTTGGGGTTTCAGCCAAACGCGGGGGTGGTGGCCGAAGCTGGGATCAACATAACGCAAAAGTCTGCCAAGGCGGAAAACGGCGAGCCTGCTATATTTTCGAGGGCCGGGCTCGAACTTCAGCCGGATGACGGTTCAAAGGGTGCGCAAATTGCAGGTCGCCGAGCCGGCGGTAAGGTGCCCGCGCCGACGCCCGAACTGAACAAGCCATTCACACAAGAACAATTTGGCGCTAACGTCCCACAATCCGGTGGATTCGCACCAAAAATCAAGGCGGCAAAGACGCCGCAAAAAAACGTCGCCGGCACTCAGTTTTCGATTACCTCTGAGCAGTCCCCGAAACCGCAACAGCAAGAGATGTTAAGGAGCCTTCTCGGGTCGAAAGGAACTTCGGACCAGAATCAAGCCGGCAAATCAACTGCGCCGATTCCAACTGGGGGAACGGTGGTCCACGGTGGTGTCAACGGACGAGCTGGCGCGGCGGATCATGACGGTGACGGTCGTAAAAACAGCTACGGAAGATATGGATACTATGAACGCGATTTTGGTGAAGGGAAAAATGTCGCGCTCGGTGAATTAGACGGATTGAGCGAAGAAGAACTTAGAAAAAAATATGAGTCAATTCGCCTGCGTTTTGACGCGAGTTCCGATTCGTTGGGCGACTTGACGCAGATCAAACAAGCCGAAGCTCAAGTGCAGCATAGTCGAAAGCTCCAAGAAAAAGGCTATGTGACGAATCAAATGGTCCTCGAGGATGAAATGGC
>CAJHZH010000343.1_pt1 | contig 19158 bp, 13 predicted proteins | sample 9198951 | NCBI WGS metagenome assembly CAJHZH01 (sample SAMEA7708381, study PRJEB35096) | sediment metagenome | biome: marine neritic benthic zone biome [ENVO:01000025]; feature: sediment [ENVO:00002007]; material: shallow marine sediment [ENVO:03000034] sea grass bed [ENVO_01000059] ...
CCGGATGACATGTCCACACGGGACAACGAAGCTTTGTCAATATTTGCTGTGGTTCGAAGACTATCCGCGCAAACGATCGCCGTGGCCAACAAAGGGAGAAACAATACACAAGTAGATTTACTGATTAGCTTTTTCATCCACGAAGCCTTGGAGTGGAGTCAAGTTGGCAATACTAGTCTGGCTCGCGACCAACAACTGTCATTATTTGATTTTAGGGTACGGAAATCCCTATAGACATTTGTAACCAAACAATTGGCAGAATCTAATTGTTTTTGGCGAATTATGATCAAAATTTTGACAAAATCGGTGCAATTCATACCGAGGGAATGACCAAATTCGTGTCAGCTTAGTCGCACGCTTCAAACCAACCGCCCTCTAATCGGGATAAGTTCTGGCGACTCGGAATCCCAGGGTGCGAAGTTTAATATCGCGTGCACGTTGTCGACGCTTGTATACCGACATATCAGAGGGTGCTTCGTCCGCTCCCTGATCTCTGATCTCTGGGACAAATTTTTGATCCGACGTCTCGAGCGAGTTGTGACACCATTCCATGACGTTGCCGTGGGTGTCAAATATGCCGAAACGATTTGGCTTGAGAGTCGCCACCGGCATCAAATTGTCTCCTGAATTATTTATGTTCCAACCATAATCTTTCATCCATTTCGGCTGCCTGCCAAAAAAATACTTGGTTGACGTGCCCGCACGACAGGCGTATTCCCATTCGGTCCCAGTCGGTAAACGAATAGCCGGAGTATCCCTAATTGAACCGAACGGACGTACCGTGAATTCGATTTTCCCAAATTCTACGTTGTAGACCTTGCGCACGTCGTCCTCGGATTCGAAATCGTCTGTCAGATCATTGCAAAATAAAGCAACCTCGTGCCATTTGACTTTGGACATCGGCGAATCTGATATTTCGACCTTACGATCTATTTGATTTCGTCTAAGTCGATTGATTTTCTTCTGCCAGTCGTCGGCTTGATCCTCGTTCGGCTGATCTCCGTACTGGTTCCATTTCTCCACTAACCGATCCTCAAAATCCAGGAACTCTCGAGCTGTGATCTCGCGCGTCGCGACTCCAAAGCGATAGGGGATCGAAACGGTCTGATGTTTGCCAAGCTCAAACGTTTCAGTTTCGATGTCCGGCCTGCCCATCTCGAACTTTTCGACGGGTCCAAAGATCGCAAAGCACAATCCGTTTGGATCTTCATGCCAATCAAATCCGTCTCGGGGCTTGGCTGTTTGAACGTCAGATCGCGCATTTTTCAGCTCGTCTTCGAACCCCCAGTGTTTGAGTAGCCACTCAGACATTGAGTGAACACCACTATCGGGATTTTCTTTGAATATTTCGACTAGCTTTTCCGAGATGGCGCGTCTCTGAATCAGATAAAGCTGACGCTCGTCGTATTGCCCCAACGACGCGATCGCTGCGACCAGTTGGTTCGCTGAAACCTGGTGGTGGTTAGTCACTTGATCACGAAATAAATCGACGCTGATCCCAGCAAGGGCGGAATGATGGATCAAAGCGGTTTGCAAGGTCAGATCATCGCTGTGCTCCATCCTTTGCCGAAGAGCAGATGTGTCCCCCAAATGGGCTAACATCAAATCGATATTGGTTGATTCCGAAATCGATTCATGGTCGACCAGTTCCTTTTTGCGCAGCCTTAATTGCTCAAGTGCCAACAACCTGTTGTTCTCAAGCCCGACGATCAATTGTTTTAATTGATTCGGTTCGCCTCTCTCGCCCAACTCACACAAATAATCGGGATCGTCGAAAAACAATCCTCCCAATATTTCAGCAGCGCGTTCCCGAGTGCCGGCTTCCCGACTTTCAAAAATCAGTTCTAACTCGGGTTTTAGCTCCGCCGCCACCGGTCGCAGCATCGTAGTCCAGGTTTTCAATGACTGGGAATCTTGGTCGAGCAGGTCGCTGATGACAAACGCACTGGCTGATTTCCAACGAGGATCCGTCGAATCAACCTGTGCCAATACGCAGCCCGATCGTAATCTCCGGTTGGTATTTTCGTTTACGTCGTTGGCAATGTTCCAGAAAAAATCTGACTGTTTTGCTAATTCCGACTTCAGCAGCTCGACCATCACGGTCAATTCACCCGGTGATGCATCCGGGAGATATTCGGCAATGGATCGCACTAGTCGAGAGTTGTCGGATCCGTTCGATTTAACAAGCCGATAGGCTGCGAGTTGGTATCGTGCTAACGCACGCGGGGAAGTAACGGGCTCAGACAATGAACTTTTTAACCTCTCAGACACACCGGCGCCGAGTGTCTCAAGATTACCAATGATCATCGCCAGTGAGTCGGGCGACGCTGTTTCAAGCGAATCCAGCTGACTGTCCACGAGATCGTTCTGCTTATTCTGCAGGATGCTTGAATAAATGACTGATGCAATGGTTGCCATAACAAGAATGATGGCCACCACCGACAACAAACTAGCCACCGCGCGATTTCGTTTTGCCCACTTCCAGCTCCGTACAACAACACTTGTTCTGCGGGATTTGATCGGCACTCCGTCGAGCCAACGCCGCAGATCGGCCGCAAGCTCTGCGGCAGTTGAAAATCTTTTTTCCGGATCCTGTTGAAGGCATGTATCACAGATCGTCTCAAGGTCCACCGGCAAACTGCGGTCAACTTGACGAAGTCGTTTGGCGGGATCGTGTTGCACGGCGTACAATATCTCGCTTAGTTTGCCTCGAAACGGCCTTTCGCCGCTTAGCAATTCGAACAGTATCACACCCAGGCTCCAGATATCCGTTCGCCCGTCTGCGAGATTCGCACGGCCAGCCGCCGCTTCGGGGCTCATATAAGCAGGAGTCCCCATCATCGCTCCGTCAACCGTTTGTGTTTCTTCGCCTTGTTCGCGCCTAGCGCAACCAAAATCGGCGATGTGCGGCCGGTCATGGTCGTCGACCAAAATATTGGCGGGCTTAATATCCCTGTGAACGATTCCACAAGTATGCGCATAGTCAAGCGCATCTGCGATCTGCGCAACGATCGCTACCTTTTGCCGGATATCAGCTTGCTTTTCAATTGCCCACTGACGCAGCGTATGACCCTGCACAAACTGGTAAACAATGAAATGGTTTTCGGCAAACTCGCCGTATTCAAATACGGGAATGATGTTGGGATGTCTTAGCTGAGCGGCGGCCCGCGCCTCGCGCGCGAACCGATCGATTCGTGGGCTCGACCCAAATGCTGTGATTTTTTGAATTTTGACCGCAACCTTTCGATCGAGCTTAGGGTCGTGTGACTTGACCACCAATCCGAAGGAACCTTCGCCGAGTAGCGAAATGGTTTCATAGCGAGAAATCCGATCAGGAAGTGGGGTCTCTTTTTTCTGAAAACGGGACGCAGCCGGATCGTCCAGTTTCGTGATCAGTGGTTCGGCAACCGTCTTAGAACCCGGCCTCACCGGATGTACCACTTGGGTCGCATCATCCTGTTGTGTGACCGAGTATCCGTCCCCTTTTTGAGTCGTATTTTTCGGCGCGCCACCGTCAGGCTGTTGGGCGATCGTCGGATCTTCATCCGCCGCTTTTTTGTTGGATTTGTCTAACGGCTTTTCACCCATATTGCATCGCTCGAATCGGCACCCTTGAACTACGATGCCAACGGATTATATGCCTTATTCGGATTTGCAATAAGACAATGCCAGCAACACGTAAGCGGTTACTAGATTGGGATCTCCTTCCATCCATCGATCGCTTTGGCCGTTGGTCCATGACCCATCGTCGTTTTGGCGTTCTCTCAGTTCCTCGAGTAATTCCATTCGCCAATTGTGCGTTTTGCCGTCGCGATCAACGAACTCGTCTTCACCCATCGCGTTGAGTGCCTTCGCAAACACGTGATAGTAATAAAACAGTCCCTCTGACCCCATCCCGGGATTGGATTTCAGGTCATAATGCCCGCGGATCCATTCGACGGCCGCCTTTACGCGGCTGTCGTTTTTGTCAACGCCGGCATATAGCATGCTCTTGAGACCCGCGTACGTCATCGAAGCATAACTTCGCAACCCGCCATTGGGAGTTCGACCAGCCTTGCTCTCTCCATCTCCAACGGGCGTATAGTAAAAACCGCCGTCAGGATTTTTGGCGGCAAATTTCATTGTGTTGAGCGGAGACTCGTGATTTTGACTACGCGTGACAAATTTCAGTGCTCGCTGAATCGCTTCCGAGTTCTCGTCGTTTCCGGCGGCCCTTAACGCTTCGATTGTAAACGAAGTATTGGACAGATCCGGTCGACCATGTTTTCCGTAGCCGAAACCTCCGTAGCGCGGATCCGAGTCTTCTACCGCCGCGCTCATGCCCCATTGATGACGCTTGATGAATGCGTCCGCATTCTTGATCGTCTCAACGTATCTGCCATCCTTGTTGGCTTCAGCAAAAAGAAGAATTGCCAAACTGGTTTCGTAGTTTTTGTACAGCGATTCCAGAGCGTGAACGCCACCGGTCGGTTTGACGAACCCTTCGACATACGTCAAAGCGTTCCGGACAACAGGGTCATCAATTGAATATCCGTTTTTTAGTAATGACGTGGCCACCAAGGACGTTATGCCCGGACCTGCATGCTCGCTAAAAGAACCGTTATCCGCCTGACCTTGTTCGGATAGATAAGTAAATGCCTTATCCACCATCTCACGATAAGGATCGGACGCGGTTTCCGTTTTTTGACCAAACGCAATCAATTGACCAGAAAACGCAATACATACGGCGTATGCAATCCAATGATTTTTCATTTCTGTTCCCTAAAATAGTGCCTGTGCCCGTCCACCCATATTGTAGTGCTACCGACGGATTTCGGCATCGGACAACTTTCAACTATTTTCTCACCCCAAAACGGCAATTGCACTTATTTTTCAGACTATCAATAAAAAAAGGCGGCCCCTGCGAGCCGCCTTGTCGTTTACGATCACCGATTATTTCTTGTCAGATGACTTGCTGTCGTTCGATCGCCATTTCTTCGTGTTTTTCTTTTGTTTGGCAGCTTCAGCCGCTCGTTGTTGAGTAACGGTGACCAACTGTTGACCCCATTTCAGCTGGCTGGGATGGAAGAACAGTTCGTAATATCCGCTGCTCAGTTGCTTGCGTTTGTGTTGCAGAAGGAATTCCCAGGTCTTGCCTTCCATCATATTCCAGGCTGCGGCTTGAGCTGCCGGTTGATTGGTAACTTCGCCTCGAGCCAACATACGACAAAGCTCAATCACGGCTTCATTGTCGACATAATCTTCAATCGGTTTGATCACGTAATCCATGCTTGGCTTGGGGTCTTTCTTTCCAAATTCAAGACACACAGTTGTTACTTTAACGGTTCCAACTTTGCCCGGTGGAATGTTAAAGGCACCACCGCCAAGACCTCCGCCGCCGCCGCCAAAGCCGCCGCCGCCGCCAAAGCCACCGCCGCCACCGCGACCGCCGCCGCCGCCGCCAAAGCCACCGCCGAAACCTTGACCACCGCCGCCGCCAAAGCCCCCTTGACCGCCGCCAAAGCCGCCGCCGCCACGGTTACCACCGCCGCCAAAGTTGCCGCCAAAGCCTTGAGCGAGCACAGGTACGCCAACAAACGCATCCGGCATTTCAACCGCTAATGGTTTATCGGATTTATTGGTTACTCTAACTTTCGATTCGGTTGCATCTTTGGGAATCAACTTAACTTCAATTGCTCCCGATTCGATCGCCTCCCACATATCGACCGATTCAAAACCTTCTGCTGGTTCCGCCGTCTTCGATACGCGCGTGGGTACTTTTTTATCATCGGCTATTGCGTTCATGCAAAATGCGACAGCCAATAAAACGGCTAGTGAATTCTGAGTCATTTGTTTTGACCAACTAAATTTCATTCCAAACTCTCCTCAATAATCCGACACACCCTGCCTGTGCCGAGCATCTCGTGGGCAAGCGACCCCTGAGCTCGCTGAACGTTCTCTTTATTCTAACGGCCGCGGAATATTCCGGCACGCTTAAAAATACGTTTTGCCGTAACTAATTACCTAGATTACTCCGAAAATTGGGGTATTCAAAGCCAAAAAGCAGCTGGAATTGTCGATCATTCTCCTCAGATATCGCAGACAATCGGTGCAGACGGATTATTACGAACCAGGAACTGAGTGAATCGGTGGGCCCAACACAAACATCGGCAGGCCGAACCAAGTGCCTGCCGAGTTCACAGTCCACTGTCAGTCAATTAAAGGATTTCCAAGGCTACCAAGCTGTATCGCACAATCAGTCCGGCTGCAACGACACTGACGATACTCATTAGCTTGATAAGAATGTTGAGACTCGGACCGCTGGTATCCTTAAACGGATCGCCCACCGTGTCCCCGACCACAGCCGCTTTATGCGGATCCGATCCCTTGCCGCCTAGATTCCCTGCCTCGATATATTTCTTGGCATTGTCCCAAGCGCCGCCGGCGTTGGCCATAAAAATCGCAACGCAAAAACCACACGTCAACGTTCCGACGAGCAGCCCTAATACCCCGCCGACACCAAGCAATAATCCAACAATAATTGGCGTGACGATTCCCATTAAAGATGGAAAAATCATCTCTCGCTGAGCGGCCGTTGTGCTAATGGCGACTGGCTGGGCGTAGTCCGGTTTTTCAGTTCCATCCATGATCCCAGGTTTTTCCCGGAATTGACGGCGCACTTCTTCGACCATTCCATAGGCGGCTCGTCCAACCGCTTTCATAGTCAACGCACAAAACACAAAGGTCGTCATGCACCCCAGGAATATGCCGATCAAAACGCGCGGATTCAACACGGTGGCGTTATAAAGCTGAGCGAATTGCGGCAGCGTTGCGCTTCTCAGGGTTACAGGTTGTTCTCCAAAATCGGTGAACACCAGATTGCCATCAACATCTTTATCTAAAACCTCCGACGGGATCGGCTTCATATTTCCAATTTCTGACCAGGTCTCTCCCATTCTTCGAGTGAGTTCCGGCATCACTAAATGCCCAACGGCCTTGGCATCCGCGTCCGGTTTGTAAATCAAGTAGTTGTCGGCGACCTTTGTGTAACCGCTCGACGCATCGACGGAATTACCCCAGCGCTCGTAGCCGGTTTTAACTTGCTCGACATACGCGGCCAGCAGGGCAAGCGCCGTTAGTGCAGCGGACCCGATGGCAAACCCCTTTCCAGTTGCCGCCGTGGTATTCCCCAGACTATCCAACGCGTCCGTTCGCTCACGCACTTCCGGATCCAACCCGGACATTTCGGCGTTGCCACCTGCGTTATCGGCAATCGGACCGTATGCATCGGTGGCCAACGTAATTCCCAGTGTCGAAAGCATTCCAACCGCCGCAATGCCGACCCCGTACAAACCGAGAGTAAACAGCGAGATGTCCTTGTATTGGAAACCAGTTGCAAAACCAAAAGCCAGCAACATGCCAAAACAAATGACCAGAATCGGCACCCAAACACTTTTCATTCCGTCGGCAACGCCACCAATAATAACCGTTGCCGGTCCGGTTTCCGCCTGTTTTGCCAATTCCTGCGTCGGCGAATACTCGTCGCTCGTGGCATATTCTGTCCACTTTCCGATAACCCATCCCGCAGCCAATCCCACCGCGATGCTACCGGCAATTCCCCAGAAAGTGGGGCCGAGGACAAACATTACCGCGAAAATCGCTAGAACAAAAACGCCGATCATCGACATATCGATGCCGCGACCTAGTACTTTGAGAAGAGCTTTTTGGCTGGCATCTTCACCCGATCGGACAAGAAAGATCGATGCGATCGAGACGCCGATGCCAATCGCAGCGATAATCATCGGCATAAACAAACCGCGAATCACTAGTGTTCCACTGTCCTCAATGCCCATCGCCTCCAGAACAGCTGGAGATGAAAATGCCGCCAAACCCAAGGAGGCTGTAGCCAAAATCGAACCGGCGTAGGATTCGTACAAGTCCGCACCCATGCCGGCGACATCGCCAACGTTATCGCCAACGTTGTCCGCGATCGTCGCCGGGTTACGCGGATCATCTTCTGGAATGCCCTTCTCAACTTTTCCAACCAAGTCGGCGCCAACATCAGCAGCCTTGGTAAAGATGCCGCCGCCGACACGGGCAAACAGCGCCTGACTCGATGCACCCATGATCCCGCACAACATAGTGACCGCCACCGTCTGCAAATCGAGGCCTAGAATAAATCTGAGAATCAGATACCAAAACGACATGTCCAACGTGGCGAGTCCAACCACGGTGAGACCCATTACGGCGCCACTGCGAAAGGCAACCTGCAATCCGTCATTAAGAGATTTCTGTGCGCCGGCGGCAGTCCGACTACTGGCCGCCGTTGCAGTTTTCATACCTATGAATCCGGCGAGACCCGATGCAAAACCTGCAGTGACAAACGCGAGAAACACCCACTGCTCTTGCAGTCCCCAAACATGCGCCAAATACAACAGCGCAGAAACAACCACAATGAAGATCGCGACCACCTTATATTGTTGTCGCAAATATGCCGCCGCACCGGTCCGAACGTGTTCGGCGATTTCGATCATGGTGGCGTTGCCTTCGTCGGCTTCCTTCATGCCTTTGTAAAAGCGAAATGCAAAAAACAATGCCGAAAGTGAAGCGGCAAGCAGAATTGCCCAAAAAATGTACTCGACCGTTTGCGCTTCACCGATGACGGAATTTTCGGTCTGTACAGAACTTGTGTCGGCAGCGCCTTCCTGTGCCGCTGTAGCAACCGTGGCAGTTAGAAAAAGCAAACATCCAATCAACACACACAGCGCGATTGGAAAACGGCAGCGAGAAATGAAACTTAGCATTCAACCTAAACCTTATTTCGAGTGTTTCTGAGTTAGTTGGGTCAAAACGATTCCCGATGGTCCAATATCTGTTTTGCGTCTTCAACGTGAATTGTCGAACAACAGCCAGATTGCCATCCAACCTGGCGATTCATCGTCATTCAGATTCATAACTCACAATCTCAAAGACTTGATCCGAGATCCAGCGATTGAGCGACGAAAATTCAAGGGGTCAATTTTGGTCAGCGGCCAGGCAGTTCCTCACAAAATGGGGGCCGGAAACGCCGATATTGAGCGAATTCGGCGCGCTGGAACCACCGATAAGACAGCAATATACGCCTTGCACCGAAAACAGAAAATGCCAAGTGCGATGCGTAACAATGGCCGCAAGACCAAACCAATCAACTGGTGCACCGCAAAAGTCTAATCACGCCAAATTATTTCTGTCAAGAAGACCACAGGGCAGCCAGATTTGGGGTTTTGGACAGAGGATAAACAATGATTCAAACGATCGTCGGCGAGAAAACCACCTAAGCCACCCCCTACGGATTCGTTACTTCCCGTTAACACGGTAACCCGGCTAACCAATGGCGAACAAGCGCGGTTTGAAACTCCAACTCTGACTTAGATCTGGTTCGTTTTGGCCGAATCACACTGCTTTTGATTGGCAAACTGATTGTTCGATTCCCCGCTTCAGCATTTGCCGATACCGCCAAATCAAATAGAATCTCTATAGTTTTGGACCTTGATTAGTTGGGATTTCCAAACCTCGCGTGCCGCCAAAGCAGCGGTAACGACCCACGAATCAGTTAGCTTTGGACGTCAAGTGGATGCTTTGAACGTCCGGCGATACGGGAGTTTATCATGCGTTGTCAATCGTTTCTCCGCACCTGTTTGATTGCGATGCTTTGTATTGGGCATCTTACGATCGCCCAAACTGCGGTTTGCCAGGACACCGGCGAAGATGATTTGGATGCTGCCACCGAATTGCTACTCAAAAAGCAACTGACCACTCGCGATTTTGACAAGGTGGCTGATCTGTGCGAGTCGGCGATCGAAAAGGGACTTGAACCAAATTCCGAAGACACTGCGAAACAAATGTGGGCGTCGGCGCTTTATGAGCACGCTGCATTATCGAGCAAAAAGGTAATCGATCAATTTCCACCCGATCGTCGCTGGCAATTTATTCGCCAACAAGCCATGAACCGGCTGGAAAAAGCTGTGGAATTGGCGCCGGATTTGACCAAAGCGCATTTGTTAATTGCCAAATTGAATATTCTTCTTCAACGTGGCGACAAGGACGTGGCCAAGCAGGCTCTGGAAAAAGTGTTGGAGTTGTCAAAGGACGATCCAGTCCAGAGTGCGGAAACCTATGTCTTGCGCTCACAACTAACGGATGACGAAAAACAACAGCTCGACGATCTCAATAAGGCGCTCGAAATCGACGATTCCAACGCCATGGCATTGCAGCTGCGTGGGCGATATTACTTGGAGATTGCCAAAGACGTCGACAAGGGCGTAGCCGATTTTCGCAAATTGGCTGAAACCCAGAAAGATAATCCTGCCACTTTTCTGTTGTTAGCCCAAACACTCGCCGAAGCGGAAAAGCACAAAGAGGCAATTGAATTCATCAATCGGGCACTCGAAATCAACCCCGACATTATGTCGGCGTACCAACTGCGCGCTCGACTCAACCTGATTTTGGATGATGACGCAGCGGCAAAAGAGGATATCGACAAGATCCTGCAACTCAACCCTCGTGACATTGGTTCGTTGTTGATTCGTGCCCAGATCAACTATACCGAAAAAAATTACGACGAGGCATTGAAAGACGTCAACAAGGTGCTGTTATTTCAGCCTGGGACAATCGCAGCGCATCGCCTGCGTAGTTTCATTTACTCGATCCAGGAAAAACACGATCAGGCAATTGAAGATATGCAGCTCTTGGCCCGGGCCGAACCTGACGAAACGCAATGGCAAATCGATTTAGCCATGATCTACAACTCTGCCGAACGTCCGCGCCAGGCGATTGAAGTGCTAACCAAAGTGCTGGAAATCGAAGAAGAAAACGAAACGGCGCTTTTCGGTCGCGGTAACGCTTACTTGTCGACCGGACAGCATAGGGAGGCAATCGAAGACTACGAACGGGCCATGAAAGTAAATGCCGACGACGATGGTGTCTTGAATAACCTGGCCTGGGTTTTGGCAACCTCGACCTTTGACGAACTAAGAAATGGCGACAGGTCAATCGAACTGGGAATCAAAGCGTGTGAACTGACCGAATACAAGAAAGCCCACATTCTCAGCACGCTCGCCGCGGGTTACGCCGAGACTGGCGATTTCGAAACCGCTATCAAATGGTCAACCAAGTCGGTAGAACTCGCCGAGGATGAACGGCAACTTAAGGACCTTTCCAAGGAATTGGAAAGTTACAAAAAGGGTGAGCCTTGGCGAGAAAATCAAAGTATCAAAGAGCCGTCACCCGACCAGGGCGGTGGCGACCTCAAGGTTGAGGACGCTGACAAGGCGGGCAGCGACGAAAAAGGAGAATCGAAAAAAGCCGATTCCGGCAAAAAAAACGAAGACATGAAGGACGATAAAAAAGCCGACGACAAAAAGTCGGACGACAAAAAAAAAGGTGACGACAAAAACGAAAAAGACGTCGACGAAAAAAAGGAAGATGACAAGAAGTCGAAAGACAAGAAAGAAAAAGACAAAAAAGGCGATGACAAAAAAGCTGACGGCAAGAAAAAGGATGACGACAAAACAGGTGATGGAAAATAAACGTGCTGGAAAATAAACAAAGCGCAGGTCAATGCTCAACACACCGCGCTGGTGATGGACAATGAAAGACCGCCAGTCCGCCTTTGAATTGATGTGCGAATACACGGAAAACGACAGCCTGCGTCGCCACATGCTTTGTGTCGAAGCCGCCATGAAGGCCTACGCGACGAAACTGGACCAAGACGTTGAAAAATGGTCGATCGTCGGATTGCTCCACGATTTCGATTACGAGCGGTGGCCCAACCCACCGGATCACCCACTGAAGGGTTCCGAGATTTTGGCGAGTCATGGCTACCCGGACGACATGATCTATGCGATCAAGTCTCACGCCGATTACATGACCGACTTTCCGCGACAATCCTTGATGGATAAAGCGCTTTATGCTTGCGATGAGTTATGCGGATTCATCACCGCCTGCGCCTATGTCCGCCCGGAAGGAATTCACGGAATGAAAGCCAAAAGCGTTCGCAAAAAAATGAAGCAAAAAAGTTTTGCAGCCGCCGTCAATCGCGACGACATCGTCCGCGGCGCTGAAGATTTCGGCGTCGATTTAAACGAACACATTCAATTCGTGATCGATGCATTACAGGACAGTGCCGACGAACTCAAGCTCAGCCCCAGTTCAGCCTCTACCGATTCTTGATTCTTTCTAAAAGGGTTGGCCGCGATTTTGGTTGATTGGAAAGGATCGTCGCGAGTACTCTTACCACTCGCTCTTGGTCCAGTTCCGATTGCTTTTCACTACAGGTTGCTTGATTGATGTCGGTATCGCCGTCGCTTCTACAAAGAAAGTAACAAAATCCGATCGGAGTTCGTTTCGATTAGCCTACCTTCAACTGCCGCAAACCAAGTACAAATTTGGTAAGCTGGCTTTGTTTACACGGTCCGTGTGTGAAGTTCTCGCCGTCGACGCCCGAAAGGCAATCAACTTTTGGTGAGTCCTCGACATTTGGAGTTACTTAACGACGATGGATGCAAATGATCGACCAAAGCTCGAATCAACTGTTGATAACGGTAGCTCGTAGCGTTTTTCAGTCCGTGAATAGGCAAAGTCATGATGATCATCGTGTTTTCAATCGAGAGTTCGTGAATTACATGTTTTTTCACAAGCTTTTGACCCATGATCCGGGTCTGGAAGCGCAATTATGCGTGGGATACCGCCCATGGCCTGAAGAATCGAGCGAGAGTATCGGTTTTTGGATCGACCCCACCGATCAATTACCGATCGGCATCGAGATCCATGTGGATGATCCGTCGAACCAATCGCCATTGGAAAGCTCAAGAATTTGGGGCGATTTAGTTGCAGACGTTCTCAAACTCGCGACTGCAATCGGTCACAAAGGTCTTGGTCATGGCTACACGCTGTTGTTTGGCGAGCTACAACATGACCCCAACGACAAGCGCGTCAACCAGTTTCCATTTACGGACGTCGGCCGGGCCAGATTGATCGAGACCGATTCGCTGCTATCCCCAACCCTAATGGATAAGGGATTCTACGAAGAACTCAGACATCCGCGCGAGGCAACTCCATCGGCAATGGAGATACAGCTGTTGGCATGTGAACCGAGCCCGGAAATTGGATTTTGGTTGTGGGAATTCCATTTGCCTTGATAATGGCAATGATCGACCGTTCTCCGCGCCGACGGTCAGTCCTTTCTGATTAATCCAGCTTTCCCCTATAATGTGTGACAGGTCCGATAAATGTAGAACACCATAACGAGGTCAGTTGCAATGGATATTCAAACTCGCGAAGAGCTGACACAAAAAAAATGCGAACCTTGCGAAGGGGGTGTCGACCCGTGCCCACTGCCGCAGGCGGAACAACAGCTGGAAAATCTTACCGGATGGCAACTGACGCACGACGGCAAGCGGATTCGGAAGGATTGGACGCTAGATAATTTCATGGCCGGCATCAACTTTTTTGAAAAGGTCGCGCAGATTGCCGAAGACGATGGGCATCATCCCGATCTGCATATCGAGGGCTATCGCAACGTCTGGATTGAGATCTGGACACATGCGATTGGCGGGTTGAGTGAAAACGACTTTATTCTCGCCGCCAAAATCGATCAGATTGAAATCTGACCAATCGGCAAAATCGCTACGTTAATCTGTATTAGTTACAACGATCGACGGACTCGCGCACGCCTGGAGACCCTATTTATCCTGGCGTCTACTCGATTCGTATCGGTTATGAGGCTTCATATCGTTTTGCCGAACGCACAGATTGTATCTTCGCAATGTGCATCGTCGCGGTTTTTCCATTTGTTTCGCCGATACCTTTAACTCAGATGGAATCGAAAGACTACGTTCTGTCGGTTCTGCAACTAGTAGCTTTAGGATGACTGGTGTAAGGGATTTCGATGCGTAAACGATGGAATAATGAATCAGCAATTGCAGGCAGCCAAAGTCGCGTGGTTTTTTTTGCCCTTGCCGCTTTGTTCTTAATCAGCTCGCTCACCGGTTGCGTCAATCGATGTCGAGGAATTTTTGCCGAATGTCCGTCGCAGCGGTGCGCCGAATGTTATGGCTATGTCGCCAGTTCAAGCATCGCGACTCGTGACAACTACTCTATTGCCAGTTCCAACGCCCAGCAGGCCTGGAGCGGTGCCCAAGAATTACATCCCGATGTGAGTCCACTATTTGTACTCGGTTGGCAAAAAGGCTACGCCTGGGCTGAGAACCGCCAACTCGAGGCTCGTCTGACAGACACCGATGAGTTGCCGTTGAGCTCGGGAAATTCAATCAGTCAACCGCAGTGGCAAGTCGGCTGCCGCGCTGGCATCAATTATTATGTGGACAGCCTAATCGTTGAGAATCAAATTGAATCGCGCCCCGCATATGTTCCAAGTTTAAGTGCCGCATTGATCCAGTCCGAACCTGAGAAAATCACCAATATCAGCGCAACTAAGAGCAGCAGTATGGAAACCGCGCCGCCTGCACCGATCGAGATATTGAAGACAGATTCGACGCCCACCGATGAATCGATTGGTGCGCCTGAAGTTCTGAACCCAAACGAAGGTCTCGATCCGTTGACAGGACAATCTACAAATACACCCCTGGAGACCACGCGTCGCGACGATGTAGTTCCGTCTACCCCAGCAATGGCCGAAACCCAAAAGGTCGACGATATCCGACCGCAAGCCGCAGAAAACCGTGCACCGAACACTCCAGACGTCCCGCCTCTACAATCGCCGGATAGTTCCAACGAACCGACGGTCGCGGACGAACCGATCGCGAGCGAAAAACTAGCCGAGCAGATGGAGGTTCTTGAGCAAATCCAATCGGCAATGCAGGCCGAGCCACAGGTGTATAAAACCGAACCAACGATCGATTGGGAACCGATTGCGAATAACGCCGACGCGAATTCGCCTTCGAACGGTGACGACTCGTTATTTGAAAAGGCAGGAGATTCAGCTGAACTGAATGCCGGCGAACTTGAAAAGTCGGATGAAACAAACGAGACAACACCTTCGCCGGGCTCCATGCCAGCTGAACATGATCACCCGCAAAACCTGAGACCGGTCGACGACGAATTTGAGCATGACGCCAAGCCGTTGCCAAATTCGAAATTGCCAGTTGACCAAAATAGCGCTGAGTTATTCCCAGAAGAAGTATTCGATGGGCCAATGCTACGATTGATCGCTCGACCAATTTCCGGTTTGATTCATGGTCGGGGCGGAGCGTTAAAGGTGCCCTCGGCGTCGTCCAAAGCGAAATTCATACAAGAGCCAATTTTTGTGCCGCCGAGCGCCGTTGAGTCGCTTCCCGCGAGCGAGTTGCCATCGCCGCCTCCCGAAGATATACGTCGGCTGAAGACCATGCCCGAGTCCGTGATTGACCCGCGGCAGGCCTCGCCGCCCAAAGATCATGCGCTGCGTTGAAACCACGCGACATAAACTCATCGTATTTGACGCCGCTGGAACTTTGATCCGTACGGCCAAGCCCGTTGCGGAAACCTATTTTGATTTTGGACAGGCATTCGGTTCAACGCTGAATCGATCTGACATCGAACAACGATTCCGAATGGCTCGGCGCGACATATTCGCGAACAGCCACAATTGGCCAACAGCACGTTGTCCTTCAAGTGAGGCAATTGAACGCGACAAATGGCAACGGTTGGTCGAGTTCGTGTTCGACGATCTTGACGATACGTCAACTCTATTCCATCAGCTTTGGAACTATTACGCCCAGCCCGATCAGTGGGCGCTGTATGCCGACGTAGAAACTTGCATCGGTCTTCTCCGCAACAGATCATCGGAGATTGCGATCGGCTCCAACTTTGACGGGCGGTTGACGACCATTTGCCAACATTTTGACGCGCTTAGCGAGATTCCCGTTTGTTACTCAAGTCAAGTTGGATTTCGAAAACCCGACGCGTCGTTCTATCAAGCGATTCAATCAAAATTCCAAATCGAATCGACGCAGATCGTGATGATCGGAAATGATCCCGTAAACGACTATGCCGCTCCAAAAGATTTCGGTTGGAACGCCGTGTTGTTAAACCGCAACGCCACAGATTCAGACGAATCGACGATCAATACTCTCGACCAGCTGGCTTAAATCGGTCAGCGATCAGCTCCTCTAAGCATGCTCGAGACCCCAATTCAGTCGACGACCGACCGCTTACGGCTGAGTGCTGACCCTGACAGATGACTGTTGCTGATGACCGCTAACTTTAGCTAGAGCGCATTTCAAAACCCCGAATCTAGTGATTTGGTAGTGGACGAGGTCACGAGTCCTTCCCCGAATACCGTACCAAATGGGACTCGTAGCCTCGTCCACTACGCAGAAAAGCAGTTTTGAAATGCTCTCTACTTTTTATCGCGCCCCGTCACCAGCGCGAAATACGCCCACGCGAATCCCAGTAGCATCACTGCATCGATAATTAGAAACGGTTGGAAAATCCAAGGAATTCCGCCATTGATCCAATAGTATCCGGTGACCGCGATATACGACACCTTGAGCAACATGCCGTAGGGAATCAGGTTTCGGTTTGCATGCGGCCGCACAGCGATCATCAGAAACATCAATCCAAAGATCATCAGCATCAGGCAGCAGAAGTGTATGTACCCCCAATGATTTGGAAGTGGTACGCCGACAGCGTTGAACAATCTCTCGCCCGCGGCAATGAATGCCAGACCCAGCACAAAGTCATAAACCGCAGCGACAAAAAATAACGCGCGAATCGAACCGAGTTTCATAACAACCTCGTAATGCTCGTGTAGGCGGCGCTGAAAGACTGCAGGCTGATCCCACGGATCGCCTATACCAGTGTCGCAAAACTGGTGACTGACACAACTCCACGTACTGATCGCTGGCAATTTGAGATGATTGAGCGACAATATTGACTCAATTTCTTCAACAATCCTGCTCAATCATGATTTATCTGACTTGCAAGCTTTGTACGACGCTGATCTTTGGTTGCGCCATGTTTTTGTTTTGCACGGCAGATGGAGTATTGGGCTGGCCTGCTGAGAAAAAACCGAACATCGTCTTCCATGGTGGATGACTTGGGTAAGGAGTGGGTCAATTGTTACGGCGGCGAAAATATTGAAACTCCCAACATTGATGCGCTCGCGGCAAAGGGAATCAAGTTCAATAACGCCTATTCCATGCCACAATGTACACCCAACCGTGCATCGCCGCGTTACGACCCGCTTCCACCCCAATCATGGGATGTCAATCAGAAGAACCCTGGCCGGCGCTCCGGAAGAAAGGGTCTACCGAGCCATCAGCGTAAAAAGCGAAAATAGTCGTATCGACCGGCCGCCATCTTGCGAAAAATGACCCCGACGGGACTCGAACCCGTGTTGCCGGCGTGAAAGGCCGGAGTCCTAGACCACTAGACGACGGGGCCTTTGCGAAGTTGTCGCAAATAGATTGCTTAAGTTACTAGCGCGTACTGGCAAAAGTCAAGGCTGTTTGCCGGACAAGGGTGGGTTAATTAAGTTCGAAAGAATACCGGCTTTTGGTGACGGGATTTGAAACCAATGGACAATCGAGCGTAAGGACCGGCGCAACAAAAAAGCCACCTGAGAGGCGGCTTGTTGTTTCTTTTGTGTACCGATCGCTAACTTGGCTCATCCGCAGATGTCTGGCTACCGCCGGCTTCCAATTGGTTTGACTCCGAACGTTTGATCGCGTCGTAGACTTCCCGTCGGTGCACAGGCACTTCTTTCGGAGCTTCGACGCCAAGTCGCACTTTATCGCCCCGGATTTCAACAACGACAATCACAATATCGTCGTTAATTACGATGCTTTCGTTCTTCTTTCTGGATAGAACCAACATTTTCCATTCCTTTGTGCCCGGGACCATCCACTTGAAGGCCCAAACGCAGGTGTCACAAATTCGGCATTTCGAAAATCTCGAAATTTCACCGAGAGGGGGATTGACACCGTGAATATCGTATCCCCAATTCACTGTACGTGCTCTTATGTGATAGTCAATGAATTCTAGACACTTAGCTGGCGATTTTCTTGCCAAACAAGTCATTTAAGTCCAGTAAATTCGTTTAGATAAGATTGGGCCCTGCAAAATTGAACGATTTGTGAAAAAACACATGCTTCGCAAGTTGTTTCCAAAACTTAGTTTATGACTATTTGGGAAAGCTTTGGACGAATGTAAAAAGAGCTGAATTTCAACGCATTCGGTTTCCGGAACAACACGAGAGCTTGGCGGCTTTCTATAATTAGACACAGTGATTGACCACAATATCATCACCCGTGACAAACCGCATCGACAATCGATACAAACATCCCAACCCTAATCTTTAACCTATCGAAACTGACGCTTGATTGACCTCACTGACAAACATCAAGAGTTCCCACAATGCCACAGATTCAAACTTCCCGCCGGCTTTTTACGCTGGACGAAGCCAACGCCACATTGCCTTTGGTCCGTGTCATCATGCGCGACATCGTTAAGTTGACGCAAACCGTGATTCAAACGCGCGAACGTCTGGACATGATTCATCGAGGCGATGATCAAGATCCTATTTACCGCGATGAAGTTGTCGACATTGAAAGCAAACTTGATGATGATTGCAATCGCCTGCAGGGTTATGTGAAAGAATTGGTTGAACTGGGCGTCGAGCCAAAGGGTCTTTCGGAAGGACTGGTTGATTTCCCCGCGATGCGCAATGGCGAACTGGTCTATTTATGCTGGCGATTTAATGAACCGGAAATTGGTCATTGGCATTCGCTAAAAGGTGGCTTTGTTGGGCGGCAGCCGATTGGCAGGTTTCTCAATCCGGAAGACAACTAAGCTAAGATCGACTGCCCAATCGGCCCATCAGGAGGCGGTCGGTGATTTTTGATACGCACGCGCATTTGGACGATCAGCAACTAATTGGAAAGACCGCCGAACTAGTCGAAGACGCATGCAATCGTCAGGTCACGCGCATTCTCACCGTCGCAACGTCGCTTGCCTCAAGTTACCAGTCCATCAAGCTCGCCGAACAATTTGATGCAATTTATGCAGCGGTTGGTATTCATCCCAACTCGTGCCATGAGGCGAACCGGCATCAGCTGACAGAACTACGCCAGCTGGTCGATCATCCCAAGGTCGTTGCGATCGGCGAGACCGGGCTCGATGGCTACTGGGATTTTGCCC
>CAJHZH010000463.1_pt1 | contig 19037 bp, 14 predicted proteins | sample 9198951 | NCBI WGS metagenome assembly CAJHZH01 (sample SAMEA7708381, study PRJEB35096) | sediment metagenome | biome: marine neritic benthic zone biome [ENVO:01000025]; feature: sediment [ENVO:00002007]; material: shallow marine sediment [ENVO:03000034] sea grass bed [ENVO_01000059] ...
CTACGGATCAGATGGGGAAGATAAAAATTTGAGGTTAGATAGTCGCAATTTTGCCTGCGCACGTGACGAAGGTATCAAACCGAGTCGGCGAACGCACGAATGTCGTGGTCAAACGCCTCCAGTCTCTGGCCCATTTCTTGTTTTACCACCGGCAAATCACTTAGTTCAGCTGGATCGACAAATGTAAACATGTACATTTTCACTTTGGGCTCTGTTCCCGACGGCCGAACCGCAACGTAGTTGCCATCAATCTCCGTCTCCAGCACGATCAGATTCCCGGTCGGTCCATCAAACGGTTTTTCCGCTCCGTCGGCAAACGCGATTTTGTGATTAAGATAGTCGCGGACTTGCCTAATCTGAAGGCCGCCAATCGCGGCGGGACCGTCGGTGCGCAACTTGTCCATTAGCCGCTGCATACGACGCATTCCATCGGATCCCTCCATTCGGATTGTCGCAAGCCGCTCGGCGTGATAACCGTGGATATGATATAGCTGATCGATTTTCTGATGTACCGAAATCCCTTCGGCTTTGCATTGGGCTGCCAATTCGCACATCAACATGCAGGCAACCGCGCCGTCTTTGTCACGCGCGTACGTTCCGACGAGATATCCGTGTGATTCCTCTGCGCCAAACACAAAATTTTCCGGTCCCACGTCGTCCATGACCTGGCAGATCCACTTAAACCCAACCAAATTGTTGTTATAGCACGTCGCGCCGTAACTTTCGGCAATGCGTTTGGCCATCAAGGTTGTGACAATCGTCGAGACGATGTAGTCGCCGGGTCGTTGGGCGCCTGTCGATTTACGTTTTTCCAGAACATAGTCGGCCAGCAGGACACCCAGTTGATTTCCGTCTAGAGTCTTCCACTGGCCTTGCGGGTCGGCCGTGAGCGGCGCGGCGGCACCCATACGATCGCAATCCGGATCGGTCGCCAAAATTAGCTCGGCGCCAGTTTGCTTTGCGCGCTCAATCATCTCCGCAAACACTTCTGGGTTTTCCGGATTAGAAACATGACCCGGCACATTAGGGAAATCACCGTCAGGTTGGCGATGCGGCTCGTATATTTCCAGTTCGTTGAAGCCAACCTCGGTTAGCAACGATTTGACGTTAAACTCACCGACTCCATGCAATGGAGAATAGATAATTCGCAGATCGCGCGGCCCGTCAAAACTCATTTTCAGATGTTCGGCAAGCAACGCCGCATCGATTTCCTTCGTACATAGATCGATTTTCCCATTTGAAACCGATTGATCGAAATCCGCGATTTCAAACTCTCCCACCTTCATGACTTCGTCGATCACGGACTTGTCATGGGGCGGTACCAGCTGTGCACCACTGGACCAATAGACTTTCACAGCGTTGTCGCTCGGCGGATTGTGACTCGCTGTGACCATGATCCCACAGTCGCACCGCTTGTACCGAATCAGAAACGACAATTCCGGTGTGCTACGATAATCGTCGATAAAATAAATCCGGAACCCATCGGCTACCATGATTCCGGCGCAAAGCTCAGCAAACTCTCGCGAACGATGACGAGTGTCATACGCAATCCCGCACGACCAAGGTCCCTGTGGTTTGCAATGTTTGACATAGTTTGACAGGCCCTTCGCACTTTCACCGATCGTACGCTCGTTGATCGCATTGCTTCCAAACGGATACATCATCCCACGCCGGCCACCAGTTCCAAATGGAATCACCGTCCAAAAAACGTCGTCCAGTTGCTTCCATTTTCCGTTGGAAATGTGCTCCAGGATTGGCCCTCGGTATTTGGCATACCGGTTATCGCTCAACCACCGGGAAAGGTTTTCAAGCGAAGACGTTGATAGCTGTTTTTTCTGGTGCGCTGTCTCGATCATTGGAAACGCATGCTCAAGGCTGAGAGTCGAGGTTTCGGACATAAGGCTCAGATTCTCCGATTAGAATGAGGTGCCAGGATGTTCGTGGGTCAGTGCCCGCAATTATGACTGTTTATTTGCACAACGAAACACCCGAGCGTTTTCGGAATAGTCTGTCCATACCCCTTGGCAAACCGCCGAAAATTCGGGAGTTTCTTAGTGTCGAAATCCGTTGACCGTTGCCCACTGAGCACCCAAAAAATCCATGGACAGACCGATCATTAGTGTTTCAGGATTGCGTGGCATTGTTGGCAAAAGCCTTGATCCAATCCAGGCGATCCAATACATCGCAGCCTTTGTCGGCCAGCCGATGACTCCTGGGCCTATTGTCCTAACGCGTGACGGACGAAGCAGCGGTCCGATGTTAGCGGATGCGATTTCATCGGCGATCATGGCGATTGGCCGCGATGTCCTATACGGTGATGTAGCAGCCACACCGACCACCGGTATCCTGGTTCGAAGCCACGACGCCGCTGGAGGGATCCAGATCTCGGCCAGTCACAATCCGGCCGACTACAACGGAATTAAGTTATTCGGGTCCGACGGACGCGTGATTCCGGCCAATATCGGCGAGCAGGTGATTGCCGCAATTGATGATGAGATTGTCTGGTCGAATTTCCAGTCGATTGGCCGCCGGGTAACCATCGACGATACGATCGGCGAACACTTGCGTCTGGTCCTCCAGGCAGTTGACGCCGATTTGATCAGAAGCAAACGGTTCACTGCGGTCCTTGATAGTAATCATGGGGCAGGCAGCGTCCTGGGCCGGGCCTTAATGGAGGAGTTGAACGTAACGGCAGCATTCCTGGGTGATCAACCGGACGGAGAATTCTCGCACCCCCCCGAACCGACCCGTGAAAACCTGAAATCTGTTTCCGAGTTCGCCGCAGCTCAAAACGCAGACGTCGTTTTCTGCCAGGATCCCGACGCCGATCGTTTGGCCCTGATCGATGAAAAAGGGGAATATGTCGGCGAAGAGTACACGTTGGCAATCACACTGAAAAATCGGCTCGAAAAGGGAATTGGGCCGTGCGTGATCAATTGTGCCACCAGTCGCATGAACATCGACATCGCTAACGCTTTCGGCTGCGAATGCCGCTTGAGCGCTGTCGGAGAAGCTAATGTTTGTGACGAGATGATCCGGATCGATGCCGTATACGGTGGCGAAGGCAACGGCGGACCAATCGATCCCAAAGTCGGATATGTGCGAGACAGCTTCGTCGGTATGGCTCAGGTGCTGGAGGCGATGGCCAAGTCCGATTGCGCGTTGAGCCAATTGGTTAAAGAACTTCCTCACTATGCGATTCACAAAACAACATCCACGATCGACCGAGACCTGCTGCCGGGGATTTTCGATGCTTTGCTCGGCGAATTTGACGACGCAAAATCAAGCACGCTGGATGGCTTGAGATTCGATTGGAATGATCGCTGGTTGCTGGTTCGACCCAGCAATACGGAACCAATCGTTCGAATTATTTGCGAAACGAACGATCAAGCGAAGTCCCAAGAGCTTGCTGCCAGTGTCGAGCGAGTCATACGACAAACGGCGGGAATCGCCTAAGTTATTTGTGACCCGGCGTCCCACCACCTTTGGCGACCGGCGTTTCCGCCATCGACAGTTTCTTAACGGGATCGGATAATTTTGTACCCTGTCGGAACAGAAGCCTGTCGCCATCTACTTCAATGATCACATTGGGATCCGCAACGCTGATGATCGTCCATTTTTTCCCGTCCAAATCAAAGGAATCGCCCTTAATTAGTTGGCGGTAGACGCCCTCGGCTCGAAAGTGGATCCAGACTTCTTTTTCCTGGCGGACGTTGGTTGTGAAAGCTTTTACGTAAGTGAGCGGGGCGTGTTTTGGTTTTTCTACTTTTGCAGTAGGCTTGGAAGGTTTTGGGTCACTGACCACGACCCGATATTCAACTTCGTCTGTTTTTGCCGGGCAACCGTTATCGGAAACCAGCGCCTTGAATTTGTAGGTACCGCGGGGTTGCCCTGGAAACTCAAATTTTGCCATCCTTCCATCGCCTTGAACTAATTTGGCGCCGGAAACCGGTGAGGAAATCAACTCGATCGTGAGCTGATCGTCTTTGTCTGGATCATCCGCAACCAGATTAAATGACGTACCCTTATTTGTGATTGCCGTTTTGTTGGTCACGACTTGAAACTCAGGTGGATTGTTTGGCGGTCCAAACAGATTTCGATGAGCCACCATGGCTTTGTATTCTTCTAATGTACGGGGAAAGTCAGTTCTGATATCATCGGCAAAATCTCGAACAAGATTAGCATCGCTCATGCATGCCACGTCGATCGTCATATCAATTCTCAATTGATCGCCACGAAATTGTTTAGAACCTTGCCCCGTAATTCTCGGCCGAATCGTTAGCGCCCGAATTCGGTGCAAAATTTTGGCGCGATGGAAATCAAACAAAAACTCGGTGAGTTGCTCGATTGTTCCTTCTTGGACAATGCTATAAGAGAAATTTGTGAACACCAATTCACGTTCCTCTTCGACCTTATTGAAATAGTGGTATTTTTCTCCAGCGCCCAAACTGTTGAGTTTGGGATTTCTTCCAAAAACATGGGTCGCCAGATTAAACAGCCATTCGCCATAATCCGTTTTTGCTGTATTGATATCGGGCGATAAGCTTTCCTCACGATATACAGCTCGCCGAGCGGACGCTTCCATTGCGGCCAATTGTTTTTGCAACAACACCGTATATTGCTCGTCTAAGGTGTCAATTGTCTGCTGTTTTTCAGTGAGGTTGCCTGAAATCCATAAAAACACCACAAAAACCAGCGCAATCGGCAGCAAGGCGACGACGCCGAAAGCAAGTTTCTTTTCTCGGGGTGTTAAATTTTCAAACATAAGGTATCTGCAGGGTTACTGGTTGGTCTCTTCAACCTCGCTGGTATTTTCTGATTGGTCTCCAATACCGGTATTCACATTCTCTACGGCGGATTCGCGCGCGGGCTGTCTACCTATTTTCGTTACATCGACGGGCTCCAATTTTAGATCTCTGACAAACCCAACATTCAAATCTCCACCGCCTGGCGGAGGGGACATGCTCTTGGTATCGAGCGTGTATCGTTGCTCGAGCTGATCGGTTAACTCAGAAAGGGTTGCACCGTCTTTGATTCGACCACGTAGCTGAATCGTAGCGTCGTCGCCAACTGAACCGGCAAAGCGATCCAAAATCGCGTCATCGGGGTAGGGGAATCGATCACTCAATTCAAACAATTCTTCAAGCCACTGGACATCGCCTTTTTTCCAGCTATCAACCTTAGCCACACGATCGATAATCATATCCGTCTTGGCCGTCGATTCGACCAGCACATCCACTTTTTCCTGCAAATCGGCGATCTGCCGGTCCTTGGATCTGAGAATCCACCAACAAACGACCACGCCGATCAACATCACCGCTGCAGCAATTCCGCCACCGATGCGCATTTTTTGTTTTAGGGCCGTCGATTCCGGTTTACGTCGCGGATTTAGAAAATCGATCGATCGACTATTCGGTAACGTCTGTTGAACAATACTTCCAAGAAGCGAGGCGAAGCCGTCGAACTGGTCAGGGAATTCAAAGCCGCGTCTCAAGGAAACCGCATCAAACGGTTCAAAGAACTCGGTTTCAATTTCCAGCTTTTCTGCTAAGCCCTGCTCCAGCCGAGTGTGATCAGATGCTTTTCCGCAGACCACGACCTTGGTTATTTCCGGAGCGTCCGATTGATTGCGAGCGGCCGCGATCGTGCGATGGACCTCCCCGGGCAGCCACGATTCAAACTGTTCGTGCGTGTATGATTCTGGGACCCGAACGGTTCGAGTGAACAACACGTAACCGCTGTCAATCACCGACAGATTGGCCTGTCGCCCTGACGGTTCAACGATAAATTGGCACGTTGCATCCGGATTTCGAGATCGCCACAATTCAGCCGCCGCAAACGGTCCAACCACGATATGTTTGAGTTTAAGACCCGTCGGTTCAATCGTTTTGCGAATCTCATCAAGTTTTTCTGGCGAAATTGCGGTAGCCAACACCGAATTGTTAGAATGGTTGTTCGATAAAGAAATGTAATCAACAGCCCAATCATCAGTTAGCGAACTGAATTGAGTCCGCGCCTGAAACTGAACAAGTTCGGGTAGCTCTTCTGCGGGTACCGGCGGAAGTTCGAACTGGCGCATTTCGATGGCACTGCGCGAGACAACAACCGTCGCATCACCTTTCGTAACTCCGTTTGCACTCAACACCGCTTTGAGTTTTTCCCCCAATCGTCTGGGAGCGTTGGGTTCCTCTTCCTCACCCCAATGCAACTCGACAGATAACGCGCGTTCAAACTGGATTTTGCCCGCCGCCTGGCGCGCGATGGCGACCAATATTCGGTTTTGATTCCAGTAAAGTGCGACTTGCGGCATCGTTATCCCAGGTGATTATGAGTTGTGATTGTTGGTTTTGAGTTGTTAGTTGCTTTGTAGACCAATCCCGAGCGTGTCGATTGAATAACCGCTTTGAAGGTGACTCTTGTCCCTCCAGAATAATATGCGCGGTAGTGGCACGGTAGTATCCAAAATCACTTCCGCACGACTGCTGGCCACGTTGTCCTCAAAATAGCCAACGATCTCGGCCCGATAAACGTCACCACCGGCACAAACAAATGGCAGCATCGCCTTCATCGTCGGCAGGTCGACAATGTTGTCGATCAAGATCCACGTTTCGTAGGCTCGGTATTGATCCAAAAGTTCCGGATTGTCGAGCTCAATTTCGCGTTTGGTGATAATCGCATCGGCGATTTCCGGCGTCACGCCAGGAATCCCTTCGATGATCCGCCGGGGTGCTTGCATGATGTTAATCCGGCCCGGAATATTATCACCCTGCATTGTGGTCAGGTTTTCCATCACAATTTGCAGCATCGACGGCAAGTTCAGACCATTGACCGGAGATTCTAGAATGGCCGTTGCCGTCTCATCATTTTCATTGACGTATTGCAGCGTGGTCCGCGCATCAATCAAGTCCAATACCTGCGTAAACGTGTGGTTGGCGGGCTTCGAGAAATCCAACGGAATATATCGGGGCTGGTCATCCGGAATCTCCTCGTCGCCTTGATAAGGTCCGTTTTGGCGGTAGGCAATAATGAAGGTTTTCAAGTCGTCTCGTAACGCGCTACCTAAATCTTCGTATAACTGCTCCAGGTCCTCGGCATTGATATTGATTCGCTGAAGACCCGACGGGTTCAAGTTGTCTTCTTTGCTGAACAACGTCAAATAGTTTGCCCATCCCAGTTTCATTTCTGGTGAATAAATCGTTGACTCTTCCGAGTATTGCTCGTCCAAATCCAAGACACCGTTGTGATTGGAATCAAGGCCAAACAAGAGTTGCGGCGTCACTCCACGCACGAGCAGCAATTCTTCAACACTATCCATCGGCCCGTTTTTCGGTGCATAAGGTGGACTGAGTCCCGCGTAATAGTCGTATTCCGTTCCAAATTCGCGAGTCACATCGTCCTCGTCAAGCCAATCCAAAATAGCGTCCGCCACATCCTCGGTCATTTCCGGTAATGACATCAACAGCTGCCGACCCCCACCAGGAAGCCAGGTGTCAGCATGGGTGAGAACATTCAGATTGAGTTTCGATGATTCATCCGTTAACCCGAATCGAAATCCTTCTGGGTGGCCATCGACATCCAAACTGGACGCAATCACTGTGAACCGTCCGATCTGTTGGGGCCGAAGCGGATCGACGCTAACCAGCTTACCTTGAAATTGGGCTTCGTTATTCCAGAGTCCACCCATTTCTCGGATGGTCGGGCCATCATTTGAAAGAAACAAACGCGTGTACTCGACACCGGATTCGACCAAATATCTAGATTGAACGTGCTGACCCATTAATCGCGTCGCCTGATCTTCCCTGATCATCAACAATGAGAATGTGTAAGCCGACAGTGATAACACGACAATCGTTACCAGTACGACGATCAAGATAAAACCGTTCGATTGACGATCGTTCATTTAGCGACCTCCCCCAGACTCGCTACTCGAGCCTTGACCGCCGCTACTGGATCCTTGTGAGGCGCTGCCAGATGGTGAACCTCCACCAGCGGCGGATGCGGCCTCGTCCTCTTCTTCCAGGATCTCAGCGATCGGCAGATGAACAACATTTCGGTACATCTGCATATGGATGGGGTCAAACTCACCAACGGCCTCACCAGCAAGCGCGCTACCTTGGGTGCGTCGCGAATCAACAATTACAAGCACTTCGATCGCAGCCGGAAAACCAGCTTGCAATTCCGAATCCCACTCGGATTGCCAGGCCTCGCCATCAAAATATCGAAAATTAATCTCCACTACTTCGCTGGCGATCAACTTGGTCGTTGCCGCCGCCTGGATCGAGCCAGAAACTTCGAAGGCAAACGCCCCAACCGCCCGATCCACATAACGACGATACAGACCACCAAGTGGTGCCTGCTCCAAACCCAATTTGGGCAGGTTCGGATCGAGTATCTCTTGAGAGACGAAATACGAAATCGATTTCAGGTCGGTGGGCAATGACATCGTTGCATCATCGATGTTTGCGACAATCGGATTGTATTCATCAATACGCGGTAATCGGCTGATATCGATAAGAATTTCCTTATCGTTCCCAAAAAGACCCGGGCGCACCGGCTCCGAAGAAGCGGATGCAATGTTTTGATTCGCTGTCGAGGTCGGTTCGTCCTCGGGCATCAATCCACCGCCCGAATTAGCCGCTCCACCGGACGCGCCAGCTCCACCCATCGACATTTGCCCGCCAGCTGCGGATGAGGCCTCCCCCGCGGACGGATCACCCGCAGCCGAAGGATCGGTTAAGGCAGCTGGATCCACCGACGATCCGCCCAATGCGTCATCAATAGTTGCGCTGTCCAAACCGCTGACAATTCCCGAGATCGCTGCCTGGGATGCCGACAATTCGTCGAGCCCGGTTACGTCCGCTGGTTTGTATTGAAACGCGGCGCGGAGGTCGTTCTTTATCATCATCAAAACGTTCCGCCCGATTTGCGATCGTTCAATTCTCGCCCGCTGGTTTTCAAGCACGACTAATTGTAATCGAATCGCAGCCGCGATCGAGGCGACGATAAAAACTGACAACGCCAGCGCGAGGATCACTTCCAGCAGCGTAAACGCCGTTTTTGGAGTGCAGTTACTTCGCATTGCCGATCGACCTTGAAGAAATGACATAAACAGTTTTTTGGTGGCAGCTTATTGCAGTAACGATACTGGCGGTTCGTAATTTGGATCCGGAATCAGACGTGTCAGCGTGAAGGGAGTAGGGTCCGCGGTTACCGAAGGAGCTTGCTGAACCGTTACCCGAACCGTGAGCAGGCCAACATGTTCCGCGGCAAAAACCTCCACCGCGTAGACCCAATCGGGTGCCTCCTCAATGCTGCTTCCGGATGTCGATTCAGCAGGCAACACGCCGGCGGCGATTTCTGCCATTTTCGAATCGCACAAAATTTGTGCTTCGCTATAAAGACGAGCGTTTGAGGCGCTACGACTGCCCAGATAAACAAGATTGCCAATCACGGCCAGGGCACTGCCGAGAATTGCAATCGCCAGCACGACTTCCAGAAGCGAAAGTCCACGCCTGGAACCACGAACCGCTCTGTTGTTTTCAATATTAATCAATTCGTCAACTCCTCGGGTGACATAATGCGAGTGACCGATGAGTTGCCTGTCAGGCCGCGGAGGTTGACTTGAATCAATGCGCCACTTTGATGTTGCAAAATGACCGTTGCGTCCTGCGATGTTCCGTCGGGATAGAACAAAATCGGCCGAGCTGAACTAATATCCATGGTCGCGTCCTCTGATACCGCTTCGCTCCTCGCATCTTGCATGGTCTCGCCAGCCGCAAAAACGATATTATCGTCCAGCACATTTTGCTCTGCGGTCGTTTGACTTCCGCTGACAATTGAGCGAAAACCCGTCACCATCGGCGCGATGAAATAGTCACCTTTGCTTTGCAAATAAAAAAAACCGTAAACATCGCCCGATTCGATTGCCTGCACACGAGCCTGGGCGAACCCCGCCCGCACCACGTCAGCCGCGCTTTTTAGCTGTTGTCCAGAAAACGTGCGCAACACCATGGGGACAGCCAACGAAGAGATCATAAAGAAAACGGCGAGAACAAATATGATCTCCAGTAACGAAAAACCGGATCGGCGGATTGCCGTCCGGCTGCTTCGTGCCTCATTTGAGCCGTTGATGTCGCCTACCAATTGCATTGGGTCGACCAAAATTATGTTGATGAAGTCTTCGCGTTGCTGACGTCGTCGTCGGTGCCCACCTTTCTATCAGGTCCTGGTGAATTAATAATCACGCGATTATTTTCTTCGTCGGCAGCATACGTGTACTTGTTGTTCCAAGGATCAAATATGTCTCCGTTTTCCAAATATGGCCCGCCCCATTGTTGCTTGGACATTCCCTGAGGTGGATTAAATAAGTCTTCCAATCTAGCTGGGAAGCTTTGGTTATTGACTTTGTACAAAATGCACGCATTCTGAAAATTCTTGATTTCACTCAAGGCAATTCTTTGCGTCGCGCTCTCCCCGATGTTCAAGATCGCGATGGTTGCCATCGAGGCAAGGATCACAAGAATCGCGGCGACCAACAGGATTTCCATCAAGGTAAAACCCTTACGACTTTGGCGTCTGCGAACTGAAAAATTTTGGCGATGCATATCAGTATCTCCCTACCAAAAACGATGAAATTTAGCTTGTCGATAAATATTTTAGGCAAACGCGCTGCCCATTGTCAGTATTGGCATAAGCAACGCGATAACAATGAACAAAATTACAGCTGCCATCACAGTCAGCATTAACGGTTCTAGCAACCGCACTAACAAATCAAGCCTGCGGCTTGTGTTCTTCTCCAAACTGTCAGCGATGTTCACCAATACGGTATCCAACGTATTGGACTCCTCGGCCACGGATATCATTTCCGTGACCGTCGGCGGAAACTGCCCTGACTTTGCTAATGGTTGGGCCAGCGATTCCCCAGCCGTTATATTGTCAGTTGCCTTTTCAATCGTCTCCGACAGGACTCGATTCCCCGTTGAGTAACGACTGATTTCAAGCGCCTTAAGGATCGGCACTCCGTTACCAAGCAACGTACCAAGCACTCGACAAAACCGCGCCACGGCAAGGCTCAAAAAAATATTACCAAACAGTGGCAATCTAAGTTTCAACGCGTCGATGATTCGCCGCCCTTTTTCCTTACCTAATTGAACACGAGCGACCACAAAAAGTATCGCAACGACTATCAAAACGAAAAGGCCGTATTTTTGAATCAATTCGCTCAAACCAAGCAACAACTGCGTCGGTACTGGCAGTTTTCCTTGGGTTTTGAGCATTTCAAACAATTCACCAAACATCGGCACAAAAAACACGATCAAAACGGTCACAATCAGCGTCCCGACCGTAGCCAGCACGAATGGGTAAATTAACGCCCCCAGCGACCGGCTCCGCAAATCAGCTTGTTGCTCGGTAAATTGCCCAACTCGCTCCAGGGCGTCTTCAAGAAAGCCGCCTTCGGCACCGGCACGGCTCATATTAACGGCAATTTCATTGAATATTTTTGGATGCTTGGCAAATGCATCGCCGATGGACGATCCGTCTTCGATACGATCTGCGACGTCCGCGATCACATCTTTCAATACGACTGATGGAGTCTGTTCGCGCAATATATTCAAGCTGCGCAACAGTGGAACACCGTTGGACAACAGTGACGCCAGTTGCGTATAAAAATTCGTCATCGCCTGTGCGTTTGGGCGGCGGCGAATCTTCAGCGATTGCTGTTCTTTTTGTTCTTTGACTTCAACGGGGAACAGTCTTCTGATCGAAAGCGCAGAAATGACCTCGCGCTCGCTCACCGCGGTCATTTCGCCGGTGATGCGGTCACCTTCGAGATTTCGAGCAATGTATACAAATTCAGGCATTTCAACGGTCAGCTAGGTTCCGCGGTGATGGGCAATTCAAAGTTCGTGAAACAATCGATCGCTCTTGGTAATTCGCATCACTTCATTCAATGTTGTTTCACCGTCCAGCACGTGCGACCAACCATCTTGTCGCAGCGTTGTCATCCCGTCCTCTATCGCGGCCCTTTTCATTTCCCAAGTCGTACCGCGCTTGTGTGCCAACTCCCGGATTTTCTCGGTAGTCACTAACAATTCGTAAACTCCGATTCGGCCCGAATAACCGACGTTTCGACAATCGCGGCATCCAACCGCTCGGTATAAATGTCGACCGTCCAATTGATCCATCGGGAAATCCGCAGGCACGCTATCGCGCGACGGATTAAATGATTCTCGACATTTTTTGCAAAGTCGTCGAACAAGCCGCTGCGCCATGACTGCTTCAACGGTGCTCGCCACCAAAAACGGCTCAACTCCCATGTCGACCATACGCGTGTATGCTCCAGCGGCATCGTTAGTATGAAGCGTGCTGAACACAAGGTGGCCGGTTAAGGACGCCTGAATTGCATTTTCTGCCGTTTCGAGATCACGTATTTCACCGACCAACACAACGTCCGGGTCATGGCGAAGAATACTGCGTAAAGATTTTGAAAACGTCAATCCAATTTTTGGATGGACCTGGATCTGATTGATTCCCTCCAATTGGTACTCGACCGGATCTTCGGTTGTGATGATTTTTGTATCGGAACTGTTAATTTCAACCAAAGCGCTATATAGCGTTGTCGTTTTACCCGAACCGGTTGGCCCGGTAACTAAAATGATGCCATGAGGCAATCGAATTAAATCGCTAAACGTATCGTAGGCCTCTTGGCTCATTCCGAGCTGGCGCAAGTCAAATCTCATCGCACCTTTGTCGAGGATACGCATGACTAAGCCTTCGCCATGAATCATCGGAATCACGGAAACACGCACATCGATTTCGCGCCCCCGGACCTTGAGCTTGATTCGGCCGTCTTGGGGTAATCGTTTCTCTGCGATGTTCAATCGCGCCATGATTTTCAGGCGGCTGATAATCGCACTTTGAAAATGATGGATTTCCGGCGGCACTGGCTGCGGATGTAGAATTCCATCAATGCGATATCGAATAACAATTCCCGATGCTTGCGATTCGATATGGACGTCGCTCGCGCGTGACTCAATAGCTTCCAGCAAGATCTCGTTGACCAAACGGACCACCGAGGCCTCTTGAACCATTTCGGACAGTTCCGAGCCGTCGGTCTCGATTTCCTCCAGCAGTTCGACGCCGTCCTGCTCCCGTTGTTCTACAAGGCCTTCGACCGTCTCTCCACCGACGCCAAAATGCGTCTTGATTAACTTGGCGATCTCAGCGCGTTCCGCCAACACGGGCAAAACGGCCAGTCCGGTGGAGGCACTCACCTCATCCAGCGGATACAAGTCAAACGGATCGTTGGTCGCGACGACAATGGCTCCATTTTCGCGGCGGACCGGAAAAAGCGTTTGCCGAAAAATAATTTTTTGCGGTATGGAATCCAGCAGTGACAGGTCCACGTCGGTTTCGCGGAGATCAAGATAATCGACACCAACTTCGCTGGCCAACGCCTTCAGCGCGCTGTCTTCTTTAACGAAACCCTGCTCGATTGCGTTTTGCAAAGTTTTTCCGCCCTGCCTCCGCAATTGCTCAAGTTGCGTTTCGGTAATCAAGCCGTTTTGCAAGAGTATTTCGCCGACTTCCAACACGATGTTTCTCGATCGATAATTTGTGGTTTCTTTTCGGGATTTCTGCCAAGACGCGTGACCGTGCCGCAATCACGACACAAGTCTGTTTTGGCAATAATTCGGACATCTAATGATCATACCAAGCCAAAAGCTCAATTTTGCCTTGGTTAGTCGTCTAATGCCGACTGGAATCGGCAGGTAATTCGGGAATTCGACCGATTTTGCCGATCAATTGGACGAAACGCACCGGTAAGGAGTGAGGAGGGGGGAAGCGTCATTGCGCTACGGTGCGTTTCGTCTAATCGACCGGCAGTTTGTAGCAAAAAGCGCGCGCATAATACGGATCGTTTTCCCTCCTCAATCCATATAACCCGATGGCACGTCGAAAGTTTCGAGTAATTTGCCAAACGGCAAATCAAGCATTCAAAAACGCCACTCAAAAAAATACCCAAGTGATTGTCACCTGGGCATTGTTAGTAGTCGTATTATGCGAAATCGTGCGACTAGAAACCTCAGCGACCGCGTCCCCCGCGGCCTCTCTCGCCGCGACGGGCACCTCGCTGGAATCCAAATCGATTATTTTCGAATTGAAATGGTTCGCCAACAAGCTCGCGGTATTTTTCCCGCTGATCGCGAGACAGCACTTTCAAAATCTCGTCTTCGGCTTCCCTAATTAGCTTTTGATACTTCTCTTGAAGTTTTTCACGAGCTTTTGCTGCTGCAGCTTCCAATTCCTCTTTTTGAACATCGGTGACTCCGAGTTCATCCAATAATGCCTGGTTCGAAAGTGAACCTCCCGCGCCTTGACCCCGACCAGCGGACTGAAACTTAAGTTGTTTTAGCCGGGATTGCTGGTGAGGAAGCAAAATGTCGTCGATTTGCTCCTCGTATTCTTTGGTGCGTTTAGCCATTTTTTCTTGAATCTCACGCATCATTTCCCCGCGCTCTTCTCGGGGAACGCCACGCATTTCGGAAAAAATATCTCGGACCGATTGACGCGATGCCTCTTGAATCTCGCGCAATTGTTCCAGTTGGTCGTCGACTAATTCCAGCTCTTCCTTTACCTTTTCACTGTTCAACAGCCCCAATGTGCCGCCACCACCCCAAAGATTAAACCCGCGGTTGCCGCGGACGGCTCCTCCATCGCCCCCTCGTTGAGCCCATGCACAGTCCGCGGCGATCACTCCAAATACCGCTAATGCAGCGATTGACAATAAACGTCTGGATTGGAAAGACATTTCACTCCTCGCAATCAATCTCGAGTTATCCGATGGATAGATGTTTCCCGAACGGAACGTCCGGTTATCTTAATAAAACTCTAGTTCACACACAGAGTTCCGCGAAAATCAGGGAATTTGCGTAATCGCCCACTGGTAAATGACGGTTTTTCGCGCCCAAATAGACACTTCAAAATACAGTCCTATCTTGGTGACTGAGCCCTTACATCGGCATTGTTACCCGATGGGGAGGGCAAATCCAAATTGCGCAGTTGCCTGGCTCGGGCCAGACGATTGTTTGCTGGCACGCTTTCCGAATTCCCCGCGCTGCGGACAAAGTCGAGTACACGCGAATTCGGGTTGTTAATTGTAATTGTTTCAACTTTGTGCGGATTGTTCTTAGACCGCACCAACATAATGACTTCGAATTCGTCGGTGCCAGTTCTCGTGTTCGAAACGTTGGTGATCGCGGGCATTTCTCTACCGGCTCTGGATGTTGGCCGAATTGGATCGGCCGGGTTTGTCGATCGACGCGGAATCTGGGTGGCCAATGATTCGGCAGATTCCGCCGCGCTGTTCACCGGGTCGATGGCGACACGATTTTCAAGATTGGTTGCATTCGCAGGAGCGTCCTTAGCTTCGGTTACTCGGGCAATCAAATGGGTATCTGCAACGGGCCTCTTGAAGAGATGCGTTAAATTGGTTTCTGCGAATTGCCAATAGATTGAATTTAATCCGGTGTAAATTCCTTCGTCCACTTCTACGGCCGCTGCATTGCAGACCCCGATCAGCTGACCACCGTGTGAAAACAATCCACCGCCGCTGCGCCCATCGACGGGTCGGCCTACGGTATCGTATTTGATGACACCAGAATACCGCGATACGGCCTTCATAACGCTCTTGCGAACACTTGGAGGCGCACCACGATCACATCCAATGCTAAACACTTGATCACCTGTTTGAACCGACAACGATTCAGGCGCAATGGAAACTGGCTCGATCGGCAGTGAACAGGGGATGGCAACCAGTGCGACGTCGTGGGCGTCGGCGTTGTAGAAAACAAGACTGCCGTTAACCGTTTGAGGGTCGCCAAAAGCAAAACCGAGATCGGCGCGAATGATACCTTTGCCAGCTGAATCTCGAAAAACATGCCCGCACGTCAAGACAAGTGCTTCATCCCCGCGTTGTTCGTCCCGGCGTTTGTGGATGATGGTGCCCGTCGCAAAAGAAGTTCCTTGCTGATCCTCAACGCGGAGTCGGACGGTTGCTTGAAATGCCCGCTGAGCAGCCGACATGCCGGGCGCGCCGACATTCGGTCGTCGTGTTGAGTTATTGGTATTTGTAACTGTTTTTGCAGCGACTGACGGTACGCTTTTCGGACGACGCCGTTTTGTTCCCCCTGCCGCGTGAATCATCTGACGAAGGTCGGCGTATGTCATGGCGCCTTCGAAACGCGATACGATTTGATTGTCGCGTACAATAATCGTCGTCGGTGTTTGAAATACGCCGAATTGGGCAGCCGTTTGCGGCTGCTGGCGTGCATCGACTTTGGTGACAGAAACTCCCTCGCCGGCCAAACGGTCAATATTCGGTTCGGTTTGCCGGCAGGGTGGACAACCCTGCATCGTAAAAAATAGTACGCGAAAATCGCCCGTGGCGAGGGTTGAAATCAGTAAAATGAATATCTTGACGACCAGCACTAGCATTGCATCCCTCCCTGGATTGCATCATTTTGCGGTCCGCTCAATCTCGACATCATGTCAAGGTGTCAAACTAATCTTGTTCCGTGCGAATCCGCGTTTTGTAGCCTTTACAAATTTGAGTCGACGGCGCGAAGTCTAAATAATGGCCCGGCAAATTGCCGCGTTGGACTTGGAATCCGCTCAACTCCGCAAATAATTGCGACTTACGCCCGAATGATGGCAAATACCACTTGCCCCTCATTCAGTAATAATTTTCGAATTTAGCACCTTTTGTGCCAATTCGGCTAAAGTCTAAAATCATCTTGTAATCAGTCTGGCAAAAAAGAACACGCGATGAATTGCAAGCTATTCTCAAAAATCCCCGTTTTCACCCTATCGGTGCAAGTTGTTTGTTGCGGGCTGCTGCTTATCGCATTCACTTCTGGGTTCGCCCCCATGGTGATTGCATATCAACAAGATGCATCTGAAATCAAACTTGGAAGCAAGCTGCAGCAAAGACAGTCGGAATTCAAAAAACCGGCTTTGATCGAGTTTCATGGCCCGATTGACACCAAACGTACCAAATACTTCAGAAATCGAATCGCCCGCGTTAAGGCCAGTGGTGCCGATCTTGTAGTCATTGACATCGACAGCCCCGGCGGTTTGGCCTTCGAGAGTGTTGAGATCGCCGAGACTCTGCGAGATGTTGACTGGGCCTATACTGTGGCTTTCATTCCACGCGAGGCCATCAGCGGTGCGGCCATCATTGCATTTGGATGCGATGAAATCGTGATGGGTGATCAGGCTCGAATCGGCGATATCGGAGTGATTCAATTTGATTACCAGCTGTTCGCATTTCGATATGCGCCGGCCAAAGCGATTTCGATGTTGTCGCGCCAGGCGCAAGATCTGGCGATCGCCAAGGGGCGGCCCAAGGAACTTGCTGAGGCCATGGTCGATAAGGACGTCGTCGTGTTTCAAAACAAAGCGGCTGCTCAAACAAAACTCCAATTCAAGACGGTCCGTCTTGAAAACGAAAATCAAAATCCCATCGAAGCGGCAAAAAAATCCGGATTGGATACAAACCAATGGGTGTTAATTGAAGAATCAGGTCCACAAAGATTTTTGACCGTCAATGGACCGACTGCGGTCAATCTTGGAATTGCCTCGTTCAATGCCGCAAGCCTTCAGGATGTAAGCAGGCAACTCAATGTAACCGGTTCTTTCACGAAGTATCGGTACAAAATGAAAGATGATTTCGTCTACTGGCTCAATACCTGGATTGTTACCGCGTTGCTGATCATCATCGGATTGATCGCTCTGTATGTCGAACTTAGTGCGCCGGGAATAGGCGCCGGCGGACTGATCGCCGGCCTGTGCGCGGCTTTGTTTTTCTGGAGTCGGTTTCTTGGCGGGACCTCCACCTGGTTAGAAGTCATCTTGTTTATGGCCGGCATTATCTTTTTGTTGATGGAAATATTCGTAATTCCCGGTTGGGGTGTTTCGGGATTCACTGGATTGTTGTTGATTTTCGTAAGCGTCGTGCTGGCCGGCCAAGAGTTCGTCATACCGGAAACCGAGCGCCAATGGAGTCAACTATTGACGTCGATGTTAGTTTTCTTTTGTTCCGCCTGCGTGGTTTTAATTGCCGCCGGGTTCATCACGAAACGTCTAGGATCGATTCCGATATTTAATCGGCTGGTGCTTAGCCCACAGCTTGCAACAGCCGATGGGGACGACGTCACCGATGTCAAATCAGGCGCAAAACCGAGTCTTCCGGTTCACCCAGAAGTGTCGGTGGGCGATTGGGGAGTGGCTGAATCGTTGCTTCGGCCCGCTGGACGTGTCCGATTTGGAAACGCGTCAGTGGATGTGGTCAGTGACGGAGCTTTTATTGAACCTGAAACTCAGGTGAGAGTGACCGAAATCAGCGGCAACCGAATTGTTGTGGCCGAAATCGAAGACACCGACGAGACCGTATATAAATCTCAGAATTCCTGATCGTGCCGATTGAAAAGGATAATTCAGGACACTGAACTCCCGTCCATATGCATTCTTCAGTTTGACAGATCATGACGTAGCTGAATTGGCAACAATTCAGTCGGAATTCTTGCGAATTCCGCTACGTCATTCAGTCGGAATTCTTGCGAATTCCGCTACGTCATTTTGCAGAATGGCTAATTTCCATCTTTGATTTTTTGAATCGCCTTCTCGGCTGCCTCGCGAATCTCGGCACTGTGATCGTGCTTGGCACATTCGGATAAGTGCTTGAGCGTGGCGGCTGCCGACTTGCCTAGCGACCCCAACGTGATAATGCATTCCAACCGCACTAATTCGTCCGGGTCAGTCAGTCCGTTCGGTAAATTGTCTACTCCATACTGAACGTACTTTTGGTTACCTGGGAAGATTTTGATTAATGCCCACGAATGAGCCATTTTGTCGAAATCATCACCATCCTTCATTTTGGATTCAAGCTTATCGCCAGCCGACGCCGCCGCTGAACCGATGCTTCCCAAAGCGTACACCGCACTTCGACGGACCTGCTCGTTGGATGAATCGAGCGA
>CAJHZH010000190.1_pt1 | contig 18897 bp, 11 predicted proteins | sample 9198951 | NCBI WGS metagenome assembly CAJHZH01 (sample SAMEA7708381, study PRJEB35096) | sediment metagenome | biome: marine neritic benthic zone biome [ENVO:01000025]; feature: sediment [ENVO:00002007]; material: shallow marine sediment [ENVO:03000034] sea grass bed [ENVO_01000059] ...
CTCGCGCGTATTCGCCTTGCCATCGCTCACAAGATAGAACGGAGTCATCTTAACCTCTGCGGGCGGCCACTGATCCGCCGCTTGCCATCGGTTACTGCCCATCGTGTAATACCTGACGCGCGGCATCTCGGGCATTGCGGCCGAGTCGCCTTTCAACCAAAAATCGAACCAACCGTTGATCATTTCCTGGTAATTCAATCGAGCGTCACCGACGTCGAGATCACCGACCATGGTTTTTTCGCGGGCACGCATAAAGCCGCAATGAGTCACTGGGGCAATGATCAAGTACTGGTTGTCCTTGACTTCTGGATCCTGCGCGTTTTCGCGGACATGATTGAACAACGCAATGTTCGGACTACTCGCCACGTCAAACCAGGAAACGAACCAGAAACTCGGAACGCCGAACGGCATGTTGTCGTGGTACAGACCACCCTCGTACCAATCCGGGTCGTTGGGTTTGCGTCGAATCATCTTTTCGAATACGCCCACCGGACCGTCGACGTTTTTGATTATGTCCTGAACTGGTAGGTGGCGTAGAGCCTGCGACCAGTCGACCGACGGCCGCTCGGGTGCCAGGTCAAAGTACCTTGAATTGCGTATCAACTCCTCTTGCGTAGCATTGGCTGGGAATGCGGGTCGAATCGTATCATTTTGCACTCCATACAGCCAGGTGATAAACAGCATTTGCATGGCTCCGCCGCGATACCAATTCCCCTGCTCATAGAATTGTCCAACGCGGCCGACGCCTGCTCCAAATCCTTGCGGCACCATGGCAGCGTGTGCCGGGTGATTTAGCGCGGCAACCGCCATCTGCCATTCGGCGGTTGACGAACAACCAATCGTTCCGATTTTGCCATTGCACCACGGCTGCTCGGCCATCCATGTAAATGCGTCGTAGCCGTCCGTGGTCGGGGTGCCGAGAATATCCCACTCGCCTTCCGAGAAATAACGTCCGCGTTCGTTCTGCACAACGTAAGCGTATCCTCGTTTCACGGCATCGAGTGCCCGCCGATAACTCCGCGTACTTTCCTTGCCGTCTCGCCAGCTGTTGAAATTGTATGGCGTTTTGGAAAGGATCACGGGAACCGGCGCGTCGGTCTTTGGGCGATAGATGTCGGTGCACAGCCTTACGCCATCGCGCATTGGCATCATGACTTTTTGATCGATGACCGCAATCCGCTCCAATTCGTTTTTGGGATTGTCTTGTTGCGCAAGAGAATTGGCGGTCAACAATGACGTAATAATTGTTATTTGAAACAGGCCAACGAAAGAGAACCTCATGACACCCAGCCTTCCCGCATTTAGCTATTCAAGAATATTCGCGATTCGATGGAAGCATTATCGCCGAATCCGACATCAGAAAAAAGTCAACGACCTTGCTTGTCAGGCACTATTTTTTTCAGGATTTTAAGGGCTTCCGAGGCGTGCTGCCTAACCGTCTGCTCCTCGTCATCCGACATGGACTGGAGGATTGGCCGTAGCTTTGTTAAATCGTTATGGGGAATCTTCCAGGTTTCCTCGTTATCGTCCTTTTTATTTTTTTCTGAGGACGCCTTGAGTTTAATGCTTTCGAGAATCCATTTTGTCAGACCGTGCCGCTGGCCAGCAGACGCATCTTCTGAGCGTTTTCTCACGACTTTCAAAAACTCATCCTCCCGTTCGCTCAGATGGACGTGGAACGTGACGCACGCACTTAGTGCACCCAACGCAACGTGAATCGCCTGGCCATTCTCATCAGTACCAGGTTTGTCCTTTGCACGGAATTCGACTGAATCATTGATTTGGCGAATTAACAGCGGTACTACAACCTCCAGGTCCTTGGTCGCTTTCCACATTGCATAAGTGGCCTGATTTCGTGCCTCAACATCTTCGTTTTCCAATGCCTCAGTTAGTCGTTTCAACACACGCGGGTCGCTGCCTCCCGCTGCCGCAAGCAACGATAGGCCGTCGCGCTTGTTTTCGATATCTGCATTGTCATAGAATCTTAGAATTCGAGAAAAAGAACCGTCGTCAAATGCATCAAATCCGGAAAGCACTAAGACCAGGTTGTATCGCACACCGCGATCCTGATCAAAAAGCAAATCGACTAACTCGATCGGACAAGAATTCTTTTCACGAGCCAGCAGAAGACCTAGCACAACGCCAAACTTTTGCCTCACCTTGGGGTTTGGATCCGTAAGTCCCTGTTTAAGTGCCTCATAACCAACCAATGGCTTGTCACCGTCAATTTCCAACAGTTTGTCGGCCGCCGCAATTCGAACATCGTCGGCGTGAGGCTGGGAAAGCTGTTCAATCAGTCGTTGCAAATCTTCCTGTGCGAAAATCGATTCCACACAGGACACGAACAACAGTGCAACAACAATAAACGAGGGTAGATTCATCCGAGTTATTCGGGGTACTGCGTGAAGTTATATGCAACGCGAGAATTATTTAAGTCGAAGCGCAATAATCTCTTTCTGGTCCCTGGCGTATATCGTGTCGCCGACCATTGTTGGAACGGTCCAGACTTTTTCGGCGCTCAAAATCTTTTGTTTGCCGATCACGGCGAGGCCATCGCCAGTTGGACGAGCCAACGCCAGTGTGCCTTTTTCGTCCAGTAAGATGATTCGATCACCAATTGATAAATAGTTGCTCACGGCAAAACCGCGCTCTTTCCAAAGTGTTTCGCCAGTTTTCACGTTAACCGCGGTGACCAATGACGATCGCGAGCTTCCCGTTGAACCGTAGATCACGTCGTCAATACGAACCGCGTTGGTGAAGCCAATCCCTTTTGACTTATTGTGCCAGAGCTTTTTCGGTGTGATCTCATCGCCGTTTCGTTCCAATTTCAACCCTAGGCTTTGGCGGAACGACGAAACAAACAAGATGTTGTTGCTTGGATCCCAGACGGGCACAAAGGCATGTGTGTTCCATTGGTTGATCAATGGAATCTTCCAAAACTGTTTGCCGTTTTGCGGATCGATCGATACGACTTCGTCAGTCATCACGAAAACTAATTGATCCAGTCCGTCGACCGGCGCGAAGACGGGCGTCGCATAACTGTTCTTGTAGTTTTGAGCGGACCACGCCACCGAACCGTCGGAGACTTTCAGCGCGACAAACGCCTGGTTCTCGCCGCCCAACGGCAAGATGATATTGTCTTGATAATGAATTGGACTGGGCGAATAGCCCAGGTCAACGACCGTTCCTCCCAGGTCAGTGATGAGGTTTTTCTTCCAGATGACTTCCCCGTTGTTTTTGTTCAGACAATGAACGTCGCTGTTGAATCCAATCGTAATCAACGACTGGCCGACAATCAGCGGCGTGGCATTAGGACCCTTGCCGAATTCGGTAGCCGCCTTCTCGGACATCGGTGCTGCATATTGGTATTCCCAAATCGTTTCACCGTTGTTGGCAGCCAGACAAACCACGTGTTCGTCATCGGCATTGCGAAGCATCGTATAAAGCCGGTTATCCTCAAATAGGATCGAAGAATAACCTGGCCCCAATGGGCGCCGCCAAGATTCTTCGATCGACAGCGCATCAAGCGGCCGGTTCAAGACAACGCGAAAATCGCGATCGGCGCCACCCCACTGCGTCCAAGCGTCATCTGCAGCGGTGGTCGATGTGGCGAGCAAAACTAGAAGTATTGAAAATGAAAGTTTCGCAAGTCTCATTAGGCTAATTCTCCGGAAGGATTGTCCAAACTCGTCCGATTGGTCAAAGTAGTCTACTCAGTGGTTGCGCAGGGATCGATGCGTCTTTCTTTTGTGTGCCGTAATTAACAGCAGAAAGTGCGCGTGAACGAATTGAGTCGTGCCGCGAATGCGGTAAAGCGCAACGCTATATAATGGGCAGACTCATATTGGGCAGACTCGACGGACTGATTTTGATCAAAAACTTCGGGCTTTGTTTACCCACCGTGCGTAACCAAGGTCGGACTATGAAATCTATTGAGACTCGCTGGATCGATTTTCGACGTTTGATTAGCGCTTTGAGCGGGCTCTGCCGAGGGCGGCACATGTCAGGAACAGTCCAACCCAGATCGCAGATTGTGGTTCGGGAACGGATTTGAATGATGCGGCGGCGCCTTCTATCCCGTTATAGTTGCCCGACGTCCGTACCATGCTGATTGTCGATCCGATGGTTCCGATCACACCGTATCGGTGCCCGGCGATCGGTGCATCGAGGCCGGAAAAAGCATGGCTAACAGCCAGGTCATCAATGACGGTAACCGTAACCGTACCGCCGGTGCTTATCGCGACAAACTCAAAGGCTGTCACTGGCGTAAAGAAATCAACTTCGAATTGATCAAACGCCGAGTTGGACATGGTAGCGTTTGACGGTGGGTTCCAGATAACGTTACTGGGCCCCATTAGGAAGATATTACTGGGCAAAGCAAATCGCGTGTTGAGCGAAACGTTGTCCGGCAGGAAGCCGACTGGGATCAGACCTCCGCCTCCTGATCCGATTGGACCGTCCGCACTGTTGGTTCCAAAATCTGGAAGATCGTCCAGGTCCCACGATCCGGCATCAACCAAACCGCTCTTGGCCGCAATCCATGCACTCTCGTTTGCGTCGATGTCGTATAACAAGATATCGCCATAGGCGACATCGACTGAAAACAACGAAACAAACAAAATCAGCGAAAGAACGATCGCTACGTGGCTTTTTGGGACAGGCACGAAATCACCCTATACCTAATCAAACGGTGGTTTTGTAGAAATGCTCTGCCCCACGCCACCACTTCGATTGGAACCCACTCATGGGAATCAGCTGGGTGGTTTTGAAATGTAGCTTACCGGTAACACCTGCTTGATTGCTGACAATACTATTCAGAAAAAACGCGATCGTCAGACGGCTGGAATCACCCTTTGATCTCCGGCAATCGTCGTAAAATGCGCAACCGAACCCATCGATTTGCCGAATTGGCATGAGTTGGATGGTGATCGAAAAATCTCGCTACGCTTGGCTTGATTTACTGCATTTGGATCGCTCTTTAACTAATATTGTTTTGTGTCAATTCACTTGTTTTCACGAAATTCTGCTTCCATGAAATCGACAACCTGTTCGCTGTTACTTTTTTGTGTGTTGTGTGGCAATGTGTACGCTCAGGAGAAGGAAACTCCTCGCTGGTCGGCGGAGAATTTTGAGGGCTTGGAGTTCCGAAGTATCGGCCCTGCCTTTATGTCCGGACGGATTGCGGATATTGCCATCCATCCCAAAGACGACAACCTCTGGTACGTCGGCGTCGGATCGGGCGGCGTGTGGAAAACCAAAAACGCAGGTGTCACCTGGTCGCCGATCTTTGACGAGCAGCCTTCGTATTCGATCGGATGCGTCGCAATCGATCCGAGCAACTCACACACGGTTTGGGTTGGAACCGGCGAAAACGTTGGCGGACGACATATCGGATACGGCGACGGAGTCTATCGCAGCGACGACGGTGGCACGAGCTGGAAAAACATGGGGCTAAAAAACTCGGAACACATTTCCAAGATCATTGTCCATCCACGCAACTCGAACATCGTGTGGGTCGCCGCACAAGGACCACTTTGGAATGCTGGTGGACAAAGAGGACTGTTCAAGACGACCGATGGCGGCAAAAACTGGAAACAAACTCTTGGCGATGACCAATGGATTGGCGTAACTGACTTGGTAATCGATCCGCGAAATCCCAATCGACTGTACGCGGCAACTTGGCAGCGTCACCGAACCGTAGCTGCCTATATGGGTGGGGGACCGGGTACCGGGTTACACCGCAGCACCGATGGAGGCGAGACTTGGGAGAAACTTTCCAGCGGGTTGCCGGAGTCAAATATGGGAAAGATCGGTTTGGCAATTTCACCGCAACGCCCTGACGTATTATACGCGGCGATTGAACTTGACCGTCGAACGGGCGGCGTTTACCGATCGACTGATCGCGGTTCGACTTGGGAGAAGCGTTCGGACGCCGTGGCCGGTGGAACGGGTCCACATTACTACCAGGAACTGTACGCGTCGCCTCACCAATTCGATCGCATCTACCTGGCCGACGTGCGAATGCAGGTCTCCGAAGACGGCGGCAAAACGTTCACGCGAATGCCGGAAAAGCATAAGCATTCCGACAATCACGCCATGGCCTTCCGAGCGGACGACCCGGATTACTTGTTGGTTGGTAGTGACGGCGGTCTGTACGAGAGTTTTGATTTGGGGGAAAACTGGCGGTTCATCGACAACCTGCCGGTTACCCAGTTTTACAAAGTAGCGCTTGACGACGCCAAGCCGTTCTACAACATCTACGGCGGCACCCAGGACAACAGCACTGAAGGCGGTCCATCGAGAACCGACAACGCTCACGGCATTCAGAATTCCGATTGGCGCGTGGTACTCGATTGGGACGGCCATCAGCCGGCCACCGAACCCGGCAATCCCAATATCATGTATGCCGAACGACAAGAGGGCTTTTTGTCCCGGATTGATTTGTCCACTGGAGAAGTCGTCGACATCCAGCCACAACCTGAAGCGGGCGAAAACTTCGAGAGATTCAATTGGGATGCGCCGATTCTGGTAAGCCCACACTCTGCGACGCGAATTTATTTTGCGTCGCAACGAGTTTGGCGAAGCGATAATCGGGGCGACGAGTGGACCGCAATCTCAGTGGATCTAACGCGCAATCAAAATCGGTTCGAATTGCCAATCATGGGCCGGATGCAAAGTTGGGACAACGCCTGGGATGTCTCCGCCATGTCCAACTACAACACGATTACTTCATTGGCCGAATCACCTCAGCAGGAAGGACTGATCTATGCTGGAACGGATGACGGGTTGATTCAAGTCACCGAAGACGGTGGTGCCAATTGGCGAAAGATCGAAGTCGGCACTCTGCCCGGTGTTCCGGCAACCGCGTTTGTAAATGACATCAAAGCAGATTTGTTTGAGGCCGGCACAGTTTATGTCGCTTTGGACAACCACAAGTACGGGGACTACAAACCCTATCTGTTTAAGAGTACGGATAAGGGATCAAAGTGGGAATCGATCGGAGGAAATATTCCCGATCGCACGCTCGTTTGGCGAATTGTCCAGGATCATGTTAACCGCGGCTTGTTATTCATCGGGACGGAATTCGGAGTCTATTTTTCGGTTAACGCTGGAGGTACATGGACCAAACTCAAAGGTGGAGTGCCGACGATTTCGTTTCGCGACCTTGCCATTCATCGCAGCGACAATGACTTGGTCGGCGCGTCATTCGGGCGCGGGTTTTACGTGCTTGATGATATCAGCGTGCTCCGTCAAGTTTCCGATGATCAGCTTGAGCAAGAGGCGACTTTGTTTTCTGTTCGCGACGCTTGGTGGTATTTCCCGCGACCGCACTTGGGCTTCGAAGGTGAAAAGGGTGATCAGGGCGCATCGCACTTCGTCGCTCCCAATCCTCCATTTGGAGCGGTGTTTACGATTTACTTGAATGAAGATATTAAGTCCAAGAAAGAACAGCGCAGCGAAAAGGAAAAATCGCTAGTTGAAGAAAACAAAGCAATTCCATTTCCCGGGTGGGATGAACTTGATGTGGAACGGCGTGAAGCCTCGCCCCAGGTCTGGCTGACGGTCAAGGATGTATTGGGGAATGTCGTACGTCGCCTCGAAGCCCCGACCAAAAAGGGATTTCACCGCGTCGCATGGGATTTGCGTTACCCAACTCCTAACGCCATCGAATTGGTCCAGAGCCCGCCGCCTCCCTTTGGTGGTCCGCCCCAGGGTTTGTTGTGCGCACCCGGTGGTTACACGGTTTCACTTTCCATACAAGTTGATGGCCAAGTTACCCGATTATCCGAGCCGCGAGCATTTGATGTCGTGCCGCTTCGTAAAGGTGCTTTGGAAGGTGCAAGCCCATCGGACGTAGCCAGTTTTTGGCGTGCGTATGAGTCGGCGGTCCGAACTCATTCGGCGATGCAAATTGCGCTGGCACGGTCACTGGTCAAGATCGAGCGGATGCAAAAGGTTATTGACAACTCCAAGGCCGATGTTGGCGATATCGACACAAGATTTCAACAAATTCGTGGCGAACTAATGTCGCTGGACAATCGACTCAATGGTAATCGAACTAAGCAGCAGCCTGGCGAGAAGTTCAAACCAATTATTAACGATCGTTTGTTTGCGGTCAGCCGCGGCGTTGATCGCAGCACTTACGGCCCCACGGCCACTCATCGTAGTATGCTCGAAATCGCCAACGATGAGATCGCGACGATTCACGCCGAATTGCAAGCGAGCCAGGCGAATTTATCAAAATTGGTGAAAGATCTGATCAAGACCGGCGCTCCTTGGATCGAAGGCGAGGCGTTGCCGGACATCGGTGGCAAATAACTCGTGTACGTGCGGCGTAACTGTAGGCGACGGCAAAATGACCTTCGGCCTACTATGCCGGACTCGTGATAACAAGCGGTCTCCCAGACCCCGCTAGATTCCTGGATACTATGCCTAAAAATGTTCTCTGGAATGCGGCCCGTTAAAGAATGAACGAATCCAAAAGCTAAAGCGATTCGAACGACATATTGTTATGTTTGCTGTCTGAGACTTAATACGGGCAGGCTTTGATAATTTTTGTGCCGCATCGAAAAGCCCGGCAGTTTGTAGCGGCTCCATAGCCTTTGGACTGATTAAACTTCGCGTCTTCCGGGAAAGTAAATGACGGGCTTCTGCAAAGGCGAAATTACCGCACATGCAAATTGGATATTTCAACTGGTGGTTGGTCGCCGCCTACATCGTTCTAGTAGGCATCTTTTTGTACGGCGTGCTCAAGCCTCGGCAACGACGCGAATGGAAGTCGGTGGGCGTCGCGCAGGCGTGGGTGATTGCGTTGTACGCAGAAATGTACGGCATTCCGCTTACTGCATATTTAGTTATGGGGTGGCTGGGAAGACCGGGATCTGACGCCGAAGTTCATTTCAATGGACATCTTTGGCCAGTGCTGCTTGGTTCCAACCCTGCAATGATAGAGCAAATCCAGGTGATCATGACTGTCTTGGGACAGGCATTAATTGCCGTGGGCGCAGCTTTGGCGCTCGTGGGTTGGCGACAGATCTACAGCGCAGTCAAGAATCAAGATATGGCCGACAGCGGTCTCTACAAATACATCCGTCATCCACAATACACTGGCTTCTTCTTGTTTCTGCTGGGAAGCGTGATCAATTGGCCCACGATACCAACTCTCCTGACTTTGCCCATTCTGTGGTGGGTCTATTTGCGATTGGCTCGCCGTGAGGAGCGTGATGCCATTGAGGCATTTGGCGAACGATACAAAGAATACATGTCCCAAACTGGCCGATTCATTCCGTGCATCGGTCGCGTGGCGATGGCCCCCGAGTAAATCGGATTGAGAGTAAAGATTAAGAGTTAAGATTAAGAAGAGAAATCCTAATCCTTATCCTGATCTTAATCAAATTCCGGGATGCAGCTTTTCGATTGACTCCCAAGCGCCTACAAAGCTCAATTTATTGGCTTGCTGGCGGAAACTGTAATGCTATGGACGCCGACGTTGGATTTTAGGAATAGCTGTTTTGCTTCTGATGTGAGGTATTCGTCTAGTAACTGATCGGTCAATTCGATTTGGCGTTCTTTTTGAATTTTCAGCTCTACGAATCCGGCGTCCCGAATGGTTTTCAAGTAATCCTGTTTTTGAATGGCTCCGCTGACACAACCGACGTAGAGCTCGGCTGCTTTTCGCAAGTCCTCTGGTAGTTGGCCCTCGATGACGATATCGGAAATGGAAAAGTGTCCGCCAGGTTTGAGGATGCGGTAAGTTTCGGAAAACGCTTTGGCTTTATCAGGCACCAGGTTGAAAACACAGTTGCTGACAACAACATCCGACAGGTTGTCATCCAGCGGAATATCCTCGATTTCACCGAAAACGAATTCGACGTTATCTACGCCGAGCTTTTCAACATTGCTCTTTGCCCGCTCGATCATCGATTCGGCCATATCGACACCGATTACACGTCCCTCGGGACCCGTTTCGCGCAGTGCAATGAAGCAGTCGTTGCCGGCGCCGCTGCCCAGATCGACAACGGTGTCACCGGGCTGGATTCCGGCGAATTCGGTTGGCAGCCCACAGCCAAGACCGAGGTCGGCATCCTCTAAATAACCCTCGAGTGTCTCGTAGGATTCGCCGATATTCGAGCAATCGGCGGTTCCACAACAACTTTGTTTGGTTTGGGCCAGTTGGTTGTATTTTTCTTTCACCGTTTGTTTGATGTCGCTTGAAGTTTCCATCGATTTTTTCCTTTTTTTGTAGGTAGCCGAATTCGCGTAGAATTCGGAAGTGCAGCAACTAGAGTGCATTCGAACTGAAATCTACGCGACTTCAGCTGCGTTTTGTTTACTGCTTCATTTGCGGATGATCCATCAGTTAACAACACTTGGTAGACAGTTTTATTTTGTCGAACATGCGGCTGAACGCGCCAATGCAGCGGGCCCAATTTTTTTTATCCAGGCAGTAGCAGACGCTCGTTCCATCGACGTTACCCCGGATCAGCCCTACTTTTTTTAGCTCATTCAGATGCTGCGAGACCGTGGCTTGGGCCAGTGGCAAGACGTCGACGAGATCGCCAGTGATACATCTGTCGGTTTCGATCAGGTGTTGGAGGATGGCAACGCGTGCCGGGTGCCCGATCGCTTTGGCGAACGTAGCGATTTCGTTGTGTCTGGCTTGAAAAACGTCCGTTTTGGTAACGCCCATGGATTGCTCCGCTTGACTTCATCGGTTCATCGCAATATTACGATAAATGGTCCGTCAGGTCAACCCGAATAGAGTCCAAAAAGCGGTTGGAATCGAAATTGGCAACGAATCAGGCATGGCGAAATTGCGATGCTTCTCAGAACATCGAGCAACTTGCTAATCGATTTTTCGATTGTCTAAAAGAATTGACACAAGTCGACCGCACAATCCACAGAACTGCTATTACTCGGAGCTTAAAAGCCGTTTTTTCGGGCTTAATCGCACAGAGCCTCAAATCGACAGATGCCTGATTTCGATAAGATTCAAGGTTTTTAATAAGCTCCAACCATCGGAATGCTCCGCCGATGAACTATCGTCGTCATAACAATTGTATCATTGCGCGAAATGCTCGCTCATGGATGAGGCAGGCTTCATGGGTTGCTAAGTCCCTGGTTGTGATAGTTTGTTTTTCTACATCCATGAAGTTTTCGCAAGCGGATATCACATACGATTTTTCGGTTAATCCGATTACCTGGGATGCCTCGGCGGGCATGCTAACTTGGGACGCCGATGGGGACACAATCGACGACTTTCAGGTGTCGGTCGTAAGCGGATTTATTGACCCAACGAGCGGGCTTTACTCCATTGACAATATCTCCACGTCGAGCGGGGGAATCGTCAAGACGTTGGTGTTTTCCGTATCAGCGATCAACCCGGCCTTCTCGAATTGCATGTTTGACCAGTTCGGATTTGACCTGTTTTCGGAAAAGAATATCGAACCCGGCGGCACAGGCGGTGCAGGATCAATCGGCATGGACGTGTTCGATGATTCGAGCAATGAACTCTTGAATTCGCTTAACGTTTCGGGCAGTTTAGGCAGCAACCCCACAACCGTAGCCATTCCAGGAGTGGTTTCGTCTGCTTTCTTTGAGTTAGCCGTCGATCTCGATTCACCTCCGAATAATGATGACGCTCAAATTATCCTGGGCGATTTCGTGTTCAATGCAGGAACGGTTCACTGCACGGCACCCATCCCGGAATCGGGAAGCTGCCTCGTGATGTTTGCAGTCTGCTTGATCACAACCATTCGACGCAGCCCAAAAATCAAACGATCGCACGAAATAGCGGCGAAAGTAAACACGCATTCATTGAGCACATGTTTTGATCGGCGGGCCTAGTTTGGCCGGTGCTCAAAACGTTCCATAAATGCTCCGGTGATCAGCGCCAAAACGGACCCGGCGCATCAGATCAAAACGCAAAGCACCGCCGATTGTGGCCATTTGCAGCGTCCCGATCGTCTTAGCCACAACGGGGAAGAACTCGTAACCTCGTCCACTACCAAAATCACCAGATTGGGGTTTTGAAATGCGATCTAGGCAAATGCGTACATGCCTCACGCTGCGCGGGCATGCTTGCGAAGGGCGTAATAAGGAATGGCACCCTTCAATTAAATTAAGCTCTGATCAACCTCTAGTCCGGTTGGAGTCCCGTCCGTTGTAGCAATGACGCAATCCACGGAAGCTCGTGGCGAACCCCCGAGAACCAGCGGTTGTCCTCATAGGAAGCGTGGGATGATGAAAACGTGTTTACCATCGCCCCAATCCAGACATAATCGGCGCGGTCGGAGCCTTTGCCTTTTTTCCACAGCTATCTAAGCCACTTGACCCAAGCGGCCTCCAACTCGTCGCACGACATCTCATAGGCTTCCGATAGTGCGTCTCGGGGTCCTTTGTCTTGGAACAGCTCGGTTAGCCGCAGGAACTTTTGTGGATCGCGAAGCAAGAACGCGACCATCGATTTTGCCTGGATATCGTGGAGAGGTTCGTAATCGCCGGGCTTGCGAACAAAAATTTCGTCCCAGGCAATTAGCTTGTCTTGTTTGGCCGCTTGGCGAATGACCTTGTTCCAGCTCTTCGCATCGACGGTCACATTGCGAAGATTGGGAATCTGCTTTCCCTTTTCGTATCGGTAACCCGCCATAAAACTGATGTTTTGTTTTGTAACCGCTGCTTCGTAATACGATGCAAATCCGCAATGCAACCACGGCGCACTGGAAAAACCAATGACTCGATTGATTTGTTCAACCGCCGAGGCGTAAATTGCATGACCGACGATAGGACTTGTTTTAACATGTTGGTAGCAGCAGATGATATTTTGGCGGCTAAATGAAACGGTTTCGTAGAGCAGTTTCCAATCACGGCGGGTGGTATCCCGCGACTCAATCAACCGCACGAAATCCTGGTAATTCTTTTTGCCGTCCATAAGAAAAAACTCGTCCCTGCCCCGTCGATGATTACTGATTGCCATGGTGCCGAGTTGTTTTTGCATCAGCGATTCAAATTTCTCTAAACCTCGTGCGACTTTAACCGTATCCGTCTTGGATAGCTGAGACCGGATCGTTAGATAATGTGTATCAACTCGCAACAGAGCTTGACCAAAGTCCTTTTCCCATTGTTTGTGTTTTTCGAGCGCTTCTTCCTCAGCTAATTCATGCAATTCGTTGAGCGTCCGAGGGTCTTTTCCCGCTTGGCAATTTGGGCAGCAATCAGCTATCGGCTGAGAATAAACGGTTTTGTCCAGGTCCACCTTTTTTTTGCCGCGGTTGTACACATGTACCAACGGTCGCATACCTGGCCTGGGCACAATCCCCGAACCCGAACAAGTCTCGCAATCAGGATCCGGCGGACCCACGTCGACATAATCTTCCTTTTTGGGCACGGACTGGAAGCGCGCGGCGACTCCTTCTAAATAGGACTTGTCGATCGCGCTCAGTTGATCTCGCTGGACTTCAATTTTGTCGCCGTCCACGGTTTTCAACGTGACGGTACGTTTGTCGATTTCTACCAGCTTGGCATTTGTTCGGTGCGTTCCGCTTGCGTCCGTCCAGATGCGGTAATCGGTTGTGAGCTCTTGAGCTTCAGTTTGCTTGAGTTTGGCCTGCGCATGGATCGCCGGGCAAAAATAAAGCCCAGTCAACGTCAATAAAAGCAGTTGTGCACACTTCATATGCGGTCGCTGCTTCGCGACCCTGTTGCCTCGCCTCACGTTTCACTCCTTGTCATGATTCGTCGAGCGTTGGTGGAGAGGAAATCATCGTTCTTTAACGTCGCTGTTGCATTATTATCGATAAAACCAAATCCGCGCCGAAGAAAAATAAGATATCCGAATATTCGCGCAAATTCAGACCGTCGGCTGCCCGCGCGCCGGAGTTAGATAAAGCGGCGCTGTCGACTAGTTTTTGTTGAGTTTGCGAACAGTTTATGGTTTTAAGCCGCCGGCCTGTTTTCTAAGTAAATCGAATATGGCGTGTCGGCCAGGGCGCGCTGCAGCTGGTCATAGTTCTCAACAACCTCCTGTAGATCGTCAGGAGTTGCTTTGTGAAATTCCGATCGGATGTCGCTGAATCGTTCTACACCTAAGAAGTCGGTGATCCGATACAAACATTCATCTCGCGACTTAAGTAGGTCGTCGTATTCAACCGTAAGTCGATTTGGAAATTGACTGACGATGAACTCCAATACACTTTGTGTATGTTCTTCCATGAGCACAAGATTAATCAACCGAGGGATATTTAGCACAAACTTTTCATGGCCGCCCCGCTTGACAAGATTTGCGTTGATTACGTGACCCTTGTTACGAAGAACACTCAAATGTTCCAAAGACACGACGCGTTTCAAAATATTGGACCGGTCCAAATGAATAACTTTTAGATTGTCTTTCTGCTGTAGCATCCAGAACAACACCTCCGGATACCTCGCGTATTGAAAGGGATATTTGAATTTAAAACCCGACGCCTTCGTATTGCGATTGAGCAACCCGCAAAGATGTGCCTGGATTTGTTCGTACGTAGGACCTTCAATGTATTGGTCTGAAAAGTCTAACAGTCGTCGAGTTGCTTGATCCGGACCCTCGGTATCAAAATCTTCGAAACGACAAAAAATATCCGGATGGGAATTGAGTAGCGACGCGAGGTAGGTCGAGCCGCTTCGCCCTTGAAACAAAATCACAAATGGTTGACAGCGTTCGACCACACTCATCCTTCGACTCGGATTCATTGGAAAAGCAAGGTGATAATAAATCAACTTCGACATGTCAAGAAAGACTGCACAAGGAGGGGAGGCGCGATATTAATACGCCGACATAAATCGATTCGGTTATTCTCGTTCGACGACAATCCGGCAATGCCAGCGTTCCAATCATCACGGAAACGATTCAGCCTGATTTAGCAGACCCGGTTTACGCCGCTTTTTTGAGTGGTGAGATTTCAACGCCGTCGGTCGCGAAACTTACAAAACGCCGGCAATCATAATCGACCAATTGTTCCCGCGTACCGTCCGTTTCGAAAACGATTTCCGTGAAGGGATCTCGATCGTTGATCGCCTTTCCAGGAATCTTGCCTAACATGACAACTTCCAGATTCCCATTTTCCTTGCGAGTTTTTTTGGATTGAAGTCGGATCACTCGTCGGCCTACTCTCAGTCGAAGCGATTTGGCAATGTCATGATACGCAAGATACCGGACGATGAATCGAATTCTGTAACTCACGTGAGCAGCCAGTGGAACGAAGATCGAAGAAGTTTTCGATGGTCCCGCCCAGCGGACAAAACAGCCATTTTCGTTGGATCGTGGATACCAGCCCGTGTGAAAACCATTTTCGGCAAATCGAATGTTGGCATCTGTAACTTTGGTCGTCGTATCGGCATGCCGTTGCTGGAAATTCTGTTTAAGGACCTCGGCAAGTTTTTGTTGTGATCTAGTCGTGGAATATTCGTCCAGGATTTTTTCGGCGTTGAACTGTCTTCCGCGGCGCGGATCCACGCGCTTCCAGAATTGTTCGAGTCGCCGTCCAAACTCTCGCCGGGCAAATTCGTACAGCTGAACATCGAACCGATTGGCGTTGCGGATTATTTTAATCTCATCCGCCGAATACGGATTGGTGCTCTTGGTGTGCGAACTACTCGCGTTGAGTGCATACGTGATCGGTCGCCGCGGATATCCCAACTCGTAACAAAGCATGTCAACCGACGGTTCCATCTGCTGGCAAATTCCAAAGTGAAATAGATCCAACAAATTGGTTTTTGCCCGATCCAACATCCGTGAATCACATTCGATCAGCTGATCGGAAGGGAACGCGCCAGACAAATGCCGAACTTGAAGATTGTCGTTGTATCCAAAATAGTATTCGGATTGACAAAGCTCCGGTAGAGACAGCTTGCGCGTAGACTCCCAATAGTTGATCCAATCCTCTCGGCCATGTGTCTTGGCGATGCCGATCAACTCGTCGTATCGTTCCCGGTCAAAATTAAAATGCGAAATCTCCCTGGCCACCGGTTCACGCAGCCAGGTTGTTGTCCGAGGAACATGATTGAGGTAGTCATATAACTTGTTGGAGAAATGACCGCTGAAAAATCGATACTGGTTGATTTTTTCGCGCGAGAATTGTGCAACCTCCTCGAGGGTGTAACAGGGCAGCCAATCTTCCTCAGAAAAGCATTCGCACATCCAATACCGCAGGCTGGTTCCGGCGGTTTTAGGTATATGCAAAAAGTACAAGCTATCCATGTCGGAACCTCAGCTGCCATTCATTCGGCGGAACCATTTACTTGCCGGTGTGGTTTAGGCGGCACGAACAAGCGCCGATCGATTGCAGCAGATAAACAGTGCGTCTTTTTGCTCCAATCTTCCTGTCTGCGGGTTTCGCCATCCTTCAATTTCGTCGACCAGTTCAAATCCCATCCGGCGCATCATTTCCAACATTTCAACGTATGTTTTTGCGTGGGGATGTTCGCGAGCCACCGTAAGCTCCAGAATCATTGCGTCGACATGGTCGCGTATGAATTTCGGACCTCCGTTAATCACCAGGTGCTCAGCAAATTGCACGTCCAGTTTGATCAAGGCCCGACCCGACCAGTGACGTGACGCGGCCAATTCGTCTAGCGTCAACACGTCGACCGTTGCAGTTTCAGCTTGGCGAATTTTGGTGTTGACGTTCAGCAAAGAGCTCCCATAGAGGTCGTTCGAAACCAGAAGTTCGGTTTGACCGGATCGATCACTGAGCGCAGCTTCGATTAGCTCGTGGCTCTTTAGACTGCGTAAGTGATGTTCGCGGTGATCGGGGTTGTATCGCGACAACAATGGATCGACCAACACGAAATGCGCATCGGGAAAAACGGTCGCGGCGGTCGACGACCAGACGCCATCTGACGCACCAACATCAATCACAAGTTCCGGTCCGACTCCCTGATTTTGTAATCGACGCAACATCTGCCATACCGGTCGTTTATCCCAGCATATTTGTTTGGGCGAAACCGGGTCGATAAAATACGCAAACTCGCCATCCGCGGGTGCAAAAGCCTTTTCGAAACGATGATCGAGAGGGAATTGGGCATCCAACGATTTCCATAGCCAATCGTCTAGATCCCCGTTGGAAAATAATTCAGAGATGCTGTCCGCGCGATGCTGTATGGCTTGCTGTGTTTCCGGACAGATAACCTCGCGAGCGGCATCACAAAACGCTTCACCGTCGTAGTCGACAACGCGTCCCAACTGAAAACGCTTTACAAACTTCGCCGCTGCAGTTTCCTGATGGCCGAGCACGATTATGGGTATTTTGGCAGTCGCGGCGACAAACGGAACGCGGCTCGGCAAGCTCAACCTGGCGATGCTTTGGCGCACTTCGCCGTCGGCCAATCTGCCGGACGGCATCACTGCAAATGGACGCCGTTTTAGTTCATCCACTAGTGCTTTGCCCCACAGCGCATAGTGAAGGTGGATCCCATCCTTATCGAGATTCGCCGTGGACTCCTCAAGCCACACGGCTTCTGGATTGTTGCAATACCAATCCAACTGCAACCCGCTTTCGCGAACTGTTGCGCGTAGCAGGTCCAGCCAACTCCGATCCCAAATGTTGCCGATCAAGATACCGCGGGCTCGGCCCGTGCGGGTGGTCCATCGATTCCGAATCATCATTGGAAGGAATCCGAGCCAGCTTTTTCGACGAGAAATTTTTTTGTTGATCGCTGGTGGCGATGCAATATTGGGGTCATCTATTTGAGCCGATCTCGAAATCAGATGGTCCGGAACAATCGGCGGCAACACCCAAATTTTCATGCCAAACCGCTGCTGATACTCGTTTCGCATTTCTGGCGAGATGGCAAAACACAAGTCTGACTTTCGAATGGTTTCTTCTGCCGTCGCAGTGGCTATCTCGTCACTGTACAAACAGTTGTCGTCCATGATATGCAGACAGATCTTGGTCTGAAATATGTCCTTGAGTGCCAGCGCCACGATCATGTCGCTTTCAAAGAAGGGGACAACATAGGCGCGACGAGGCGGAGAATCCTTGAACCATTGCAAGACTGCCTGGTAGATTTGGTGCCGAGACAATGGACCACCCGGCAACTCGTAATGCGCAGCAGAACGGACTCGATCTCCGTTGTAACATCGTTGAGAAATCACCGTCGCCACATCCGAAAAGTCGCCGATTAAATATTGAATCAGCAATCCGGTGCCATGCCGCGCGTTGATCTCAACCGATGAAACGATTGCTGTCTCGCATTTGTGTGCAGATTCCTCTAATGATTTATTTACGGCGGGAGTCAATGCGGTTGCTACCGTGGGCATTTCGACTTGCCAGATGGGCAAACGCGGCTCGGGTGTGCTGTTGCGGAACAAACGTTTGATGCCACACGCAAACTTCGGTTTTAATGCCGTGCGTGATTGCCGCCGATTGGGCGACTCCTGATTTGCCAAGCCGTGATTTGATGAAATACTCGAAAGTTGTATCCAGGAAATCGGCATGCCAAGTTGTCGCCGCCCGTTTTCAGCATTGAGCGCTTTGCAGGCAATGGTCAGCCGCTGTTCCCGATCTGAAACGAACATCGATTGTTCAACAGCAAATCGAATGGTTCCGTTGTCGACCCGAATTGTCCGTGGCGCAATCACGTGGTCATTCCATATCAGTTGAAAATGGAACGTACAGTCGGCGCCGCGAAGACACGACGTTTCAATCACTACCTCGTAGTCACCCTGTGGCACGTCGATACGAAACATGGCAACCGGCTTTGTCCAGCGAAAAATCTTGCCCGCGTGGACCTCCGGGTCGTAAAAATTGATCAATCGCGGGTCGGTATGATCCGCGCAATCGAGTCGGTATGTTTTGGTGTGTGCAGAATATTCGTGCGGCGATTGGTCGTCGATCTGGATTTGATTCATTACGTACTTTCGTC
>CAJHZH010000873.1_pt1 | contig 18747 bp, 15 predicted proteins | sample 9198951 | NCBI WGS metagenome assembly CAJHZH01 (sample SAMEA7708381, study PRJEB35096) | sediment metagenome | biome: marine neritic benthic zone biome [ENVO:01000025]; feature: sediment [ENVO:00002007]; material: shallow marine sediment [ENVO:03000034] sea grass bed [ENVO_01000059] ...
ACCCTGAGACGATTTGCCGAATTGCACATACGATTGCCGGAACTTGTCGGATACTGGGTGCGAATTCGGTAATGCGCTCAGCCACAGACGTCGAAGAGATTACCGACTGGGGTTCGTCGGCTGCCACCGTTGCTAGACAACGGCTACTGGATTTGATGCCAAAACTGATTCAGGAAATCGAGGGGTTTCTCGAGAACAACAAATACAAAAATCAGCAAAATCCCCGCTTTTGACAACCATTCGAAGTCGAAAGAATGATCGTGTCGCTTGACCAACGGGCACGATAAGGCGAGCAATTGCGTTGTGCATGTGACAGTAGTAAACTGCAAGGCGGCACAGCCTGATTTGCCCAGCGCATCTCATAGTATTGTTGGTTCATTTTTGTTCGTTAAAGGGATAAGGTCATGGCTACCGTAATCGAGGCGCCGACAACATCTGAAATCAAACACACGGAATGTTTTATAAACGGAAGATGGGTTCCCGCTGCCAGCGGCAAGACATTTCAGACGATCAATCCGGCAAACGAGGAGGTTATTGCTGAAGTTGCTGAAGGAGATGCCGCGGATATCGACGCGGCAGCGACCGCGGCGCGCAATGCCTTTGAAACGGGTCCGTGGGGCCAGATGGACGCGCGCGACCGCGGAAAATATATCAACAAGCTTGCCGACTTGATTGAGGATCAGCAATCGGAACTCGCGGCGCTTGAATCGCTGGACAATGGAAAGCCTATTCGGGAATCCAGCGCAGCAGATTTGCCAATGGTAATCGATTGTCTTCGATATTATGCCGGCTATGCGGACAAAATTCATGGACAAACGATTCCGATTCGCGGCAATTATTTTTGTTACACGCGTAAGCAGCCTGTTGGTGTGGTGGGTCAAATCATCCCTTGGAATTTCCCAATGCTGATGGCGGCTTGGAAATGGGGACCGGCGCTAGCGGCCGGTTGTACAATCGTCATGAAACCAGCCGAACAAACACCACTAACGTGTTTGCGTATGGTGGAATTGGCCAAGCAAGCCGGCATTCCAGACGGTGTGATTAACGTCGTCCCCGGATACGGTCCTACTGCGGGTGGCGCGATCGTCCGGCATCCGGGTATCGATAAGGTAGCGTTTACGGGAGAACACCTTACAGCCCAGATTATCATGCGCGAAGCCGCCGATTCTTTGAAACGCTTGACGTTTGAACTGGGGGGCAAAAGTCCGAATATTATCTATGCAGATTGTGACATGGAAGCCGCCGTCAAAGGTACCCATTCCGGTTTGTACTTCAACCAAGGTCAATGTTGTTGTGCTGGCAGCCGCGTGTTTGTTGAAGAAAGTATTCACGATGAATTTGTGGATCGGCTGACCACATTGAACCAAAACCGCAAGTTGGGCGATCCGTTCGATCCGGCAACCGAGCAGGGACCGCAAGTCGACGAGAACCAGTTCAATAAGATCATGAAATACATCGATCTGGGCAAGAACGAAGGCGCCCAATGTGTAACTGGTGGGCAGCGACATGGTGACGAAGGATATTTCGTCGAACCGACGTTGTTCACCGAGGTGAATGACGAAATGGCGATCGCCAAAGACGAAATCTTCGGGCCTGTTATGTCAGTACTCAAATTCAAAGACCAATCCGATCTAATCGAGCGGGCCAATACCACGATCTATGGATTGGCAGCGGCTGTGTGGACACGCGATATTAGTAAAGCTCACAGCTTGGCCGCGAAAATCAAGGCCGGAACGGTTTGGGTCAATTGCTACGACATTTTTGATGCAGCCGCGCCCTTCGGTGGATTCAAGATGTCGGGTCACGGCCGTGAATTGGGCGAAGAAGGATTGAAGCCGTATTTGGAAACAAAAACCGTCACGGTATCGCTGAAATAAGTGAATCACCGAGATTCGGCAACAGCCCCAAGACTGGTACCGTACTGCTGGACGGCGTTCAGACGCGATTTAATGGTGCCTGCTCAACCGAGCGGATCGGCACACAGGCATCAACTTTGTTTCACCCAAAGACCTTGCGATTTTGTACGGGGGCGTCGCAGATACGTCGCAACTTAGGACTTTTGGCAGTTGCTCTTGTTAAGACGCCTGGCATTTGGCGCTTCGAAATGATTGGAAAATCATTGTCAATTCGCTATGGAAAGGAGAATGCCGGGCTTCTTAGTTGAATAAGTGCTTCAGCGCAGTCTTCAAAACATAGACTTTGGGGCGTAGTTCTAACGTCCCGAATCCTGCGCGAATTCGACTACGAAGCTTGATGCGATTTCCTTTCCACAGAGGGTTGGCCTTCAAGTCGAATCCAATTCGGTCAATAATACTCCAGTGGGATTCACGAATTGGAATTTTTTGTGTTTGCATCGCTTGCTGAAGCACGAAGGGTATTGGTCGATTCATGTCAACACAAACTGCAACTGAACGCATCTTGAATTTTTCGCCCGGTCCTGCCGTTTTACCGGTCTCAGTGTTAGAGCAGATCCGGGACGAAGTGGTTTGCCTGCCGGGCGTTGGGTCGAGCGTTTTAGAAATCAGTCACCGGGGAAAGGCCTTCGGAGAAATCCTGCATGACGCGCAGCACCGGCTACGACACGTCTTATCCGTACCGGACGATTACGAAGTGCTTTTTCTGCAGGGTGGCGCAATATTGCAGAACGCGATGGTTCCGGCGAATCTGATCGTGGATAAGAATCAAACGGCTGACTACATTATCACGGGTTCATGGGGCAAAAAGAGCAGTATCGAAGTGCCTCTATTTGGCAACCTGAACGTCGCATGGAGTGGATCCGATTCGGGTTTCAGTCGATTGCCAGTAGTAGACGAGCTGATGCTGTCCGCTGGAGCGGCCTACGTACATTACACGTCTAACGAAACCATTCAGGGTGTCCAATTTGCCAGCCCGCCGGTGATTGGAAGCGTTCCATTGGTTTCCGATATGTCATCGGATTTTCTTTCGCGGCCAACCGACGTGAAAAAATTCGGGATAATTTATGCGTGTGCTCAAAAAAATGCAGGCATCGCAGGATTAACGGTAGTTGTGATACGCAAAGATTTGTTGCAGCGTTGCAGCGATCGACTACCGACCTATCTGAATTATGCCAAGCACGCCGCTGCCGATTCGATGGCCAACACACCACCCACCTTTGGCGTCTACGTTTCCGCACTTATTTGCCGCTGGTTGCAGGATGAAATTGGCGGTCTGCAAAACATGCATCAGCTCAATCTGCAAAAGGCTCAGTTACTATATGACATGATCGATAATCACAGCGAATTCTATCACGGTCATGCCAGCAAGAATTCTCGCTCGCTGATGAACGTCGTTTTCAAGTTAGGCAGCGACGAGTTAAACAAAAAATTCGTCGAACAAGCAGCCGATGCCGGGATGGAAGCGCTCAAAGGCCATCGTAGTGTCGGCGGTATCCGCGCTTCGATCTACAACGCGATGCCAATTGAAGGCGTTCAGACGTTAGCCGAATTCATGAAGGACTTTGCCATGAAAAATGGCTGACTAGTTCCCGCTTTTCTACAAACTGACAACTACAACTGACAACTAATATCCATGAATGCTCCAAGTACCTCTGCAACCGCCGAAAATTCGGTTTCTGACTCGGCAAACTCTCAACACGAAATTCAGCGAATAATTGTTCTTGATAATATTGCTTCCCAAGGCTTAGAAATGTTGGACGAGGCCGAGGGAATTGAGTTTGAAGTTCACACCGGACTAGCGGGCGAGGAATTGCGTAACGCGCTGCAAGGATTTCACGGCGCAGTTTGTCGCAGCGGTGTGAAAATAACGGCTGAAGCGCTCGAGGGTAACACCACTTTAAAAGCCATTGCTCGAGCCGGCGTTGGCACGGACAACATCGACAAGAAGGCTGCGACCCGCTTAGGTATCGTCGTGATGAATACGCCGACCGGGAATACGGTTAGTACGGCAGAACATACGATGGCCCTGATGCTTGGACTTTCTCGCAACATTGCACCGGCACACGCTAGCCTGTTGGCCGGAAAATGGGATCGAAAGAGCTTTTCGGGACGACAACTTCTTGGCAAGACATTGGGGATTATTGGACTCGGCAGGATTGGTCAAGAGGTTGCACATCGTGCCAAGGCGTTCCGAATGAATTTGATCGGGTTTGATCCATTCCTGTCCGATTCGCAAATCGAACACCTAGGCATCGAACCATGTAATCGCGTCGACGAATTGTTGCCAAAAGTCGACTACCTAACCGTGCATACACCCATGACGCCGGAAACAAAAGGATTGATCAGTACCGAGCAGCTAGACTTACTAAAGCCGGGGGCGAGGTTAATCAATTGTGCGCGCGGCGGAATTTACGATGAAGCCGCGTTGTCCGAAGGACTCAAATCGGGAAAGCTTGGCGGGGTTGCGCTGGATGTCTACGAAACTGAACCTTGTACTGATAGCCCGTTATTTGGAATGCCGGGGGTGTTGTGCACACCGCACTTGGGCGCAAGCACAACGGAAGCGCAAATTCAGGTCGCGACCGAAGCCGTCGATTTGATGATTGGGTTCCTCAAGCAAGGGGAAATCAAACATGCCGTCAATACCGCGGCAATTGATCCAAAAACACTTTCAGCGATCCGTGGCTATATTGACGCGGCCTACCGTTTGGGAATCATGCTGGCCGGTTGGCATGGTGGTGCGGTTGAACAGGTGGCGGTCAAGTACTTTGGAGAGATTTCAAAAAAAGATCATCGGCTTCTGACGTCGGCATTTTGCGCGGGTTTGTTACAAAATGCTACGGCCAACGCAAATATCATTAATGCTCAGGCACTTGCCGCAGAGCGCGGCATCGACATCACGACTGCCACCAGCCAACAACACGATACTTTCAGCAGTGTGATCGCGGCCGCGGTGAAGGGTGAAGGAAAACAGTTAAAGGCCGCCGCCACAGTGTTCGGGAAAGATCTGCCCCGATTGATCGGCGTCGGTGAATACCGCACCGATGCTTACATCGATGGGATTCTCTTGTTATTGTCTCATCGGGACTTGCCGGGTGTTATCGGTTACGTGGGAAATATTCTAGCGAAAGATAATGTCAACATATCGCAAATGGCGGTGGGCCGCGTTGACCAGGTCGGCGGGGGCGCCGCAATTGGCGTGCTAAACCTCGATTCACCGGCATCGAAGGAAGCTCTTTCGCGCGTTTCTGATTACGAAGGAATCGATTCGGTTCATATGATTCAATTGCCTGCGGCTGGCGAAAAGCCCTCGTGGCTTTCGTAGATTCCGGCGCCAGACGTTAATTGTGGGAACTTTGGATAACTGTTCCCCATCGAATAGTCCCCGATTCATATTTTTGATATACATGATTACGGGGACAAGACTAATCTTGGAGACAGAGGATGGCATATTTTTCCAGACTCAGCGAAGACGAACAGCTGGTCATTCTTAACGCGATGAAGGCCACATTCGACTTTTTTGACAGGGACTTTCACGCGCGACTCGGTGTCACGCAAGATGAAATGAAACAGTTATTGGCTTGTTGGCCTGACATCGATGATCTTGATGATGATTCCACATCAAGCGTTGCAATTAACAATTCTCTAAACGACCTCTTGCACGGCGTGGGTTTATCCGATGAGTTGTGTCAGGAAAAAATTGGCGCGCCACGAGACGAAGTCCGCCGAGTCTATGCCAAGTGGGCCAGTTTGCGAGGTTGGAAGCGAACAGGTGTTCGTTAGCGCCCGCGCTGCGGCAAAGGCTGCAAGCAAATTGTAAACTTTACAAAATGATCCCCTCGATGCTGTTGATGGTTTTTGGCGATGCCAAATATTCGGTTCTCACGAACGATTGTGTTGCGTTCGTTCATTTCTTAGCGATTCTCGCATTTTGCCCGGCGTTTCAATTCGGCTTGCCGCAGGCTAATAATTCGGCTAATTAGGCCAACCGAAAAATAATCTTGAGAAAAACGAGGTATTGCCGCGTACAGGAGAACCCTTTGCGCGCGACGCACGTAATTCGCAAAAGTAATCGACGACCACCCATGTTTGACGCAATGGACTGCGCTCAATGACAAAATCCCAACGACGACCAATTCTGTCCTTCGCGGTTTTGGCTGTCTCATTCCTCGTTGTTTTATTTATCGGTGGTGGTTGTACGACCACCAAATTTCCATCTCTGGATAACTCACTGTTTGAAACGGTTCGATTTCAAGACGCTCAAGATCCGGCCGCGCTTGGCACCAAGCAAGAAAAATCGTCCCAATCCGTAACGATCCCCTCGCCAGGCTCGGCCCCCGCGGGTGAAGTGATTAAGGAAGTTCGAATCACCGGCAATCGAGTGCTTGAGAAACATCATGTGCTCAGACAAATACGCACTCGACCAGGGCGATATTTTGACCCGGACATGTTGCAACAAGATGTCGACCAACTTTGGCAAATGAAAGAGATCCGTCGAGTCAACGGTCCATATATCGATCGCCAAGAGGACGGAATCATCGTCACATTTGACATCTCGGAGCGACCATACATCGATCGAGTCAGGTTTGTCGGTAATCGCAGTATCACGGATCGGCAGTTGCGAACCGAAACCGGCCTCAGTAATGGTCAGCCACTTGATTTACACGCCGTACGAATGGCCAAGCATCGCATTGAAGATTTTTACAAGGAAAAAGGCTTTCCAAAAACACAGGTCGCCATTGTCGAAGGTGACAACATGGACGATCGAAATGTTGTATTCCTTGTTTATGAAGACGAATTGCAACGGGTGTTAAACGTATCCTTCGAAGGCAACACGATTGCCTCGGATGGACGGTTGAAAAGTCTCATCAAAGTAAAACCAGCTATATTGTGGTTGGTCGGCGGCAAGGCCAACCGGCGTGAGATTGAACAAGATGTTTTACGCCTGACATCCTATTATCGGAGCCTAGGTTTTTTTAATGCCAAAATCGGGCGGCAACTCGAAGAAAGCGAAAGTGGTCGGTGGCTTTCCATTCGGTACGTCATAAACGAAGGGCCGCGTTACAGGATTCGAAACATCTCGTTTATCGGAAACGAAAAATATTCAGCGGAGCAACTTGAATCGATTGTGAAACTCAAATCAAAAAACAACGAAATGCCGGACTTCAATGCCGCCAAAATGAATAGGGACGTCACATCAATCCGCGATCTTTATGGTAGTCAAGGCTATGTGTTCGCCGGGGTCCAGGCAGAACCGCGATTCCTCGAGTCACCGGGGCTGTTGGATCTCGTGTACAAGATTGAAGAAGGAAAACAATACCGAGTGGGAAGAATCAATGTTGTAATTGACGGTGAATATGGTGTGACTCAACGCTTTACCGTGATCAACCGACTCGGTCTTCGACCGGGTGATTTGATTGACACGCGAAAACTGAGAAGCAGCGAATATCGCCTTGGACGATCACAGTTGTTTGCCGATGGTTCGGCAAGCTCACCGGGAAATCCACCGCGGGTCGTCGTTCGACCTCCGGAACTTGATGAGTTGGAGAAGCAAAATTTCCGTCGATAACCGCGGTCAATATTGAATATTGTTCGACACACTTTAAACCGAACAGACAGACAGCATAAAGTATGGAATCAAGCGTATTTACGAAAGGCATGATTTTCGTTGCCGCACTTTTGGCAATCAGCGCCAGTGGTTGCTCGACCACCAATCCGCGCTGGGTAGACCAGCCGTGGACGCCGGTTACCTTCCAACAAAACTCTTCGTCAGACGCGATTCCGACAACCGATGCAACGAATCAATTTCAGGCAGGTTCATTTGGTCGCGCGCTGCCCGCTGGGCAGACGGATCCGAATACTCAAAAAAAGCCGGCGATTGCGCAGGTGCAATATCAACAAACCGTTCGCGCTCAGGACGGTGGCTACCCGCTTAATGGAAATGCAGTGCCGCCCGGGCAAACCACCAATCCAGCTACCACGCCACAGACCGGACAGTACGTTCCGCCGAACCCGCAACAAGCAGCGCCGGGGCGGTACCCGCTTTATCCGATGCGGCCGGCCCAGGTCCCGACACCACCGGTGGGTGACCCCAACGAAGTCCCACCGTATTTTCAGCCACAAAATCCGCCCAACAGCAACGCCACCGTTCCAACTAATTTTGCGGACATCGACGTCCTGTTGCGCGAAACGCAAACCGGCCGAATGACATTTGGCGCTGCATTTAATTCCAACAGCGGATTGGTCGGCCAGATTATTATCGACGAACGAAACTTTGACATTTGGGGATTTCCACGTAGCTTTCAAGATATTGTTAACGGAACGGCATGGCGCGGCAGGGGCCAGGGCTTTCGTCTGGAGTTGGTTCCCGGAAACGATGTTCAACGGTATCTGGTCAGTTTCACTGAGCCCTACCTGTTTAATTCACAAGTCAGCTTTAACGCGAGCGGCTATTACTACGATCGCCGGTATTTTGACTGGAACGAGCAACGGCTCGGCGGGCGATTCGCGTTGGGCTATCGATTAACGCCTGATCTGTCCGTAAGTGTTGGAACGCGATTGGAAAATGTCAACATTTACGATCCTCGAGTGTTATCGTCCGCTGAGCTTAATTCGGCACTGGGCGACAATTCACTATTTCTGGGTCAGGTTAGTTTAATTAACGATACCCGTGACCACCCGTTCATGGCTTCCGACGGTTCCTACCTTGAAATGTCGTTTTACCAGGGATTTGGAAGCAACAGTTATCCTCGCGGCGACATTGACTACCGAAGATACTTTTTGATCTATCAACGGCCGGACGCGTCAGGTCGACATACTTTGAGCATGGGAACGCGCGCGGGTTTCTCAGGCCCGGACACTCCCATATATGAAAACTATTTTGCCGGTGGTTTTTCTACCTTGCGAGGATTTGACTTTCGTGGTGCCTCGCCAGCCCAAGGCGGTGTCCGCGTAGGTGGTGAATTTCAGTGGCTGAATACGGTGGAATACACTTTTCCAATCACAGCCGATGACATGATCAAGGGTGTGCTGTTCTGTGACTTTGGGACTGTCGAAGAGAGTATCCGACTCAGTGCCGACAACTTTCGAGTTGCGCCCGGTTTCGGTTTTCGCGTTCACATGCCGGTCGGCGGCGCCGGTGGAGCACCCCTCGCATTTGACTTTGCGTTCCCGGTTGCGGATGCGGCAACGGACGATCGCCAAATATTCAGCTTTTACATGGGCGCGCTTAGATAGATTAGCGCTGTCCAACATTTCCGATGGCGATAGTTTTGGCAGATGATCCCCACCCGCTGACAACCGGACAGATTAATATTTTTGTTCGCTAGCGATATGAACGATTCAAAACGAATTCGCGTTAGACATGGCCTTTTCGGTCAAAAAAACAGCGGAAAACTCAGCCTTGGCATCGACCTGACATTCTGATAATCTTACTCCGCTGTGCCGATGAATAAGGGTTGGCGAAACCTCCGGATGCGGTCGCCGAAGGGATTCGGTCGACATGCGGGCGTCGGCTTAGGTAAGGAAACCTAAAATATCAGGCTCAACTTTACTTGGTTGGGTGACAAGGAGTCCAAGATGGATCCGACGACAAGTCAAGGAATCAATATTCATATTCGTTGGATGATCCGGCGCGACATGCCCGAGGTCATCAATATTGAACAAGGCAGCTTCGAATACCCCTGGTCTGAAGAAGACTTTATCCGTTGTCTTCGCCAGCGCAATTGCATCGGGATGGTTGCCGAACATGACAACCGAATTGTCGGTTTCATGATCTATGAGCTGCACAAGAATCAGTTGCATATCCTCAATTTTGCAGTCAGACCGGACTATCGTCGCCGCAATATCGGTCGGCAGATGGCCGGGAAACTAATCGGCAAACTGTCTCAGCAACGGCGCAACCGAATCGTGTTGGAGGTTCGGGAAACCAATTTGGCTGCCCAGATATTCTTTAGGAACATGGGTTTCCGCGCGATGTCAGTCCTCCGAGATTACTACGACGACACGACCGAAGATGCTTACGTGATGCATTATCGACTTACCGAAGATGCAGCACTGGCCGATCCGGTTAATCGGATCGCCAGAATGGCCGGCTAAAACCCGCTATTCTCATGTAGGCCGGAACAAGCAAAAACATTCGATACCGGTTCGGTTGAGAATATTGGTTCGATCATTCGTGTTGGTTATGACCCCTTGCTGCTGTTCCGGGTTGGTTTTGTCGCGCTTGATGTTCCTCCCTTGCACCTCGCAGCAGGTCGTGAACTTGCTCAACACCATCGTCAAGCTGGGTTTCGACTTCTGCGATATTGTCGCCATACGCCCACACCGTACAAACCGGATGCCCAGGTTGTATCCAATCGTTTGCCCATGGAATATCGGATCGAGACCGCCATGCCTGGCCCGCCCCGTTGGCGAGTCTGTCGAACATCCGGGAAGTAACCTGGGTGGCTACCATTGACGAATTAAACACGTATCGTTTACCGATCATCAGATCGCTGTATTCTAATTTCGGGACGGCCAAGCAACCCTTCCCACAGCCAGCAAGATGCAAATCGAATAGTCTCAGATCGGCGGAGGCGAGTTCAAACAGTTCCATGGACGCCGTATATCTTGGATTTACCTCGAGCAATCGGATCTCGTCATCCGACTTGACAAAATCGACGCCAAACCATCCAAGCAATCCAAATTCTTTCGCAATGACTTGACCATACCGATGAATCGCATTCGTATGAGTTGCGTTCAGTTTAATGGGTCCAATCGAACCGACATATGCGAAATCGGAGTATCGAGTTTTCTTAACAATTTGAAACGAAACGCCAATTAGTAAACATTGCCTTGGCGATGAAACGTATACGGCACTCATTGGAGTACCGGCGATGTATTGTTGGAGGTATTGCTGATGAGTATTGATCCATTCCCCGTTACGCCCATTTAACAAACGAACTTGATTACCGCCGACCGAGCAAAACGGCTTAATCACCCATCCCACGTCACGGCTAGGAATGGTACGCCGAAGCTTTAGTGTTTCCAGTCCACTTGCCCGCAAAGATTTTTCCAGAACGAATGGGTTTCTTACGTTTGCTATCGCGCTCACCGAACTTCCCGTCATGTTTGTCGAGTCAGCGATTTGGGCAAGTAGGGCAGGTTTGTTCTCAATGCCACCAGCAACAACACATCCTTCGACAGGTGACTGCTTGATCAATTCCGCAGCCGATTCAAATCGATCGATTTTCTTGACGTCGCAATAGTTGCTGGTATCCCAATCGGCAAACAAATCCGCGCCGACACAGCAATGCCCGCTGCGGGTTATTGTTTGAGACAAAGCTCTTATCGAAGCGCCGAGCAAGTAATACATTCTGGCAGCGATGAGTTGCAGAGGGTGAAACCAAAAACAACGATCCGGGTGCTTGCATTTGGCGGACGGTTTGATACTTTCATCGCATCGATCCGCAAGCATTTAGTCACATTATTGATAAGTTCAAACGGGAGAAAAGCATGTCGATGTTTATTGGTGAGGCCCTTGCTGGTGACGGAAATGAAATTGCCCATATTGACTTGCTAATTGGAAGCAAAGATGGACCAGTCGGCGCCGCTTTCGCCAATGCTCTGGCGCGCCAAAGCGAAGGACACTCTAACTTGTTGGCGGTGTTGACACCGAATCTCGCGGTAAAGCCCGCCACCGTGATGGTTACCAAAGTCACCATCAAAGGAATGAAACAAGCAGTGCAAATGTTTGGTCCGGCGCAAGAAGCTGTCGCCAAGGCTGTGGCGGACAGTGTCGAGGAAGGTGTGATTCCAGCGGATCAAGCGGAAGACTTGGTAATTGTTTGCGGTGTGTTCATTCATCCTGAGGCTGAAGATAACAAGAACATTCACGACTTTAACTACGAAGCAACAAAAATGGCAATTGCCAACGCGATGCATGGCAAACCGTCGGCGGACGAAATGCTCGCCGGAAAATCCGACGCCTCACATCCATTTCGCGGTTTCTGAAGTTGCCTAATCATCTCAGTCATGGTTACATTTGCGTGTTATATTCGTGCGGGCGTTTTTTCAAATGTGCAAAAAGCCCAAGGTTCTGATTCAAATTGATCCCGACGAACACCCGAGTGTTTTCGATTCGATTGTAGCCGTTGACTGCGACGTCGATCATCTTTTGACTCACGGATCTGTCGAGCCGTTGGATGTGCGTGAAATCGTGCACGGAGCGATGTTTACCCGCGGTGGCAAATCGTTGAAAAACACTGCCATATTCGTCGGTGGTTCAAACGTTCAAACTGGCGAACAGATTCTACGTTCGGTTTTAGATTGTTTTTTTGGCCCGGTCCGAGTTTCCGTAATGATGGATGCCAACGGCGCTAATACAACGTCGGCTGCAGCAGTTCTTACCATCCAGCAGCATTTCGAACTAAAAGACAGAACGATCGCCGTGCTTGGCGCGACCGGGTCCGTCGGTCGTCGCGTTTGCTGGCTATTGGCCAAAGCTGGGGCAAGAGTTAACGTTGCGTCCCGGAGTCATACCCGGGCTGCGCAAGTTTGTGCGGACCTGCAACAGCGTTTCGATTCTGCCCATGTGACGCCGATGGAAACGGATAGTCCGATTGATTTTCAGAAGGTCCTAGCGGGTTGTGACGCCGCTGTTTCTGCTGGAGCGGCAGGCATCGAATTGCTTTTGGAGGAGCAATGGAGCAATGAATCGCTTAAAGTTATGGTTGACCTCAACGCCGTACCACCCGTTGGCGTTCAAGGTATCGATCCAGTCGATGCCGGTGTGCAAAAACATGGAGTCGCGGTTTACGGCGCAATTGGTGTCGGCAACCTAAAAATGAGTATTCACAAGAAATCGATTCATCGCTTGTTCGAAACCAACGATGCGGTTTTGGATATCGATGAGATATTCGAAATCGGCCAACAACTGAACGTGGAGTTCTAATGGTTTGTCAAACTTTGATTTTAGGATTGATGGTAGTGGACGAGGCTACGAGTCCCAGCGATTTCTGGCACGAAAGGACTCGTGACCTCGTCCACTACCCTAAATTTTAATGTTGACGCTGCACTAGACTCCGCTATGACGAATCGTCCTCCGCCTTACTACCCTCCGGCTGGATTGAGTAAATAAAATACAACAATCAAAACGACGACTGAGCAACCGAGCACGACGGCGACTCGTATTTGCTTTCGCCGGCGTTTTTCTTCGCGCGACAGGGACCGAACCGTCACAACTTCTCCGGCAGATTCAATACGCGTCACTCCAGTGTTGACGACGAATGAATGTTGCTCTTGGGCGTCACCTGAATTGAAACCTTCGTCGGGTTGGTCAAATTGCATCAAGTATTCCGGGGGTAGCAGTCCGTCATCGGCGTCGTTGATGTTAGTTTGGTCGGCTGCCGGCGGATCGGAGACTTGGTCAATGCTTTGCAGATCTGAAGCCGGTTTTTTAGATTTAGAATCCGGCGTCTGAATTTCAACGCGCGGCTCGACTGGAGTCGCCACATTCGTTGAATCGACACTTGGTTTGCTTGGTGCGACCTCTCGTTCGACGTCAGACGGTTGAATACCATCGCGCAAATCGTCGTGGGGTCGGTCATCGGTCAGTTTGAACCTTGCGTCGGAAGGCTGATGTTGTTGCGATCCAGCTTCAGATGAAAACTCGATGCTGATGTTGGCGGGAATTCGCATATGTAGACTGCAGAACGGGCAGGCGACAACTTTCCCCGACATTTCGCTGCTGATTGCAAACTCTTTTCCGCAACCTTTGCACAGAAATGTCGTAATGTTTTCAACGGTTGTTTGGGATTCATTAGCTTCATTCTGCGATCGAAATGTTTTGTGGCAGGAGGGGCATCTCACCCGTCGACCCAAATCCGTATCGTTCACGCTCATTAACTGAGAACAGAATTGGCAATGAATATTTTTCACAAACTCGACCAACTTAGCTACAAATTTGAAACGAATCGCATTTCTACGGGGCCCTGCGGGTCCGCCAAAATAATCATGCCAATTTGTTTACAGAAATTCGCTTGGATTTGATGGGAGCACACGAATTAATCGTGTTACGGAAAATTCAAATCAACGCTGGCAACCTAAAGAGTATTAAAAATTCGATCTCCGGCGTCCCCCAGACCCGGGACGATAAATTTGTCCTCATTTAGGTAATCGTCGATTGCGCATGTGTAAATACTGGTTGAAGGATATTTTTGCGTGATGAGTTCAATCCCTTCCGGGGCTGCGATCACTGAGACTATTTTGGTTTGTTGTACGCCCCAATTGAGCATCGACTCGCATGCCATGCACGCGGATCCGCCTGTCGCTAACATCGGATCCAAAATCAAGGCGATATCGACCGGACGGTCCTCAGGCAACTTGCTGTAATAATGTACAGGCTCGGCGGTTGATTCATCACGGTACAATCCAAGATGCCAAACCTCAGCGTGAGGAATCAAGTTGCGAACCGAATCCACCATACCCACGCCAGCCCGCAATATGGGTACCAATCCAATTCGCTGGGTCAGTATCTGACAATTGGCGACCGTAATGGGAGTTTCGATATCGTCTTGGCGAAGCTGTAAATCAGTCGTTGCACGAACCGTGACAAGCGTCGCCAATTGAGCAATCGACTGTCGAAATTGCTCCGGTCCAACTTGCTTATTGCGCACGATGCTCAAATGGTGTTCCACTAGTGGGTGTTCAACAATGTGGACGTTGTTGGAAGGCATTGCGCAATGGCTTGGAAAAAGAAAACGTTTTCTGCGAAAATCGTAGCATGAATTCGCTTCCGCCCCAATTGCCACGATAGTTTGTCCAAATCAGTCAAAAACCACCAAGCATTCATTGTTGTATGCGAACATTGCCATGTCTTGCCACGTAACATTTCGATATACTCAAATTGTCTTGAAATGGCCAAAATGCCGGTTGGAACAGAGATTTACACCTCGCCGAAAAAGGGTCGGGAGTCTTTTGCAGGTACGGCCGATCGGGTGCACAAAAGACCTCCCGACCATTTTTTTATCTAAAACGAGATCGCGTCGCGAAAAGTATCCATGAATCGAAAAAACACAAAGGTCAATACTTACGTCGAAACAACGCGTATCGGTAATTGGTTTCGCGAACATGGCGTCCGCGAGACGATCGAATCAATACTGGTGGCGGTGCTTCTAGCGCTATTGTTTCGAGCATTTGAAGCGGAGGCCTTTATTATTCCGACAGGTTCGATGGCCACGAATTTGCAGGGTAGACACATCGATGTTGCCTGTGAAAAGTGCGAGTATCAATTTCGGACCGGCGCGAGCACAGAGAATCCTACTAACCCGGTCGTTGTCAAAGTCGAACGTGTTATCTGTCCGATTTGCCAGTACGAAATGTCGTTAAAACGTGCAACGCGGAGAGATCATCGTTCGTTTTCGGGTGATCGAATCCTGGTTAACAAATTCGCGTACGACTTTGAGGATCCTCAGCGCTGGGACGTAATCGTTTTTAAGTATCCAAATAACGGCAAACAAAACTTTATCAAACGACTCGTTGGATTGCCCGGTGAATCGGTACTGATTGAGAACGGAGACATACACACCTACAACACAGCCGCGGAGACGTTTGACGATCGGCAGATTGCTGGAAAATCTCCGGACAAGTTGATGGCAATGCTGCAACTGGTAGATGATACAGATTACATTGCCGAAGATCTTATCAAGGTTGGTTGGCCGTCTCGTTGGGATCAATGGAGTGGAAAAACGAACGGCAGCGATTGGATAATTGAATATGACGACACCAAACCGACGTTTTCTTTGAACGCGTCCGACGATACAAAATGGCTACGATATCGGCACCTGATTCCGCGGAGTTTTGATTGGGACAGCATCGAGCGCGGCGACTTGCCAAACCGCATCCGGAACGAGACCCCGGTTGGCGAACTAATTACCGATTATTACGCGTACAACGAATTTCAGCTTCGTGGATCGGGTCAGCAGTTTCGCAAACTCAGCGGACTACATTGGGTCGGAGATCTCGGAGTGCGGGCCAACGTCGAAGTCAAATCCAGCGACGGCCAATTGATTCTCGATGTGGTGGAAGGCGGCGCAAATTACAGCTGTACAATCGACGTGGCCACTGGCCAAGCCACGCTATCTGCGTCGGGCGGCGACATTCAGTTTGTGGACGATTCAGGTCAAAGCTACACGGGTTCACCAACCGCCGAAACATCGGTTCAAGGACAGGGCACCTACGAATTGGTATTTGTAAACGCCGACGATGAATTGTTCCTGTTTGTCGACGGGCGGCATGTTAAGTTCGACGCTAGCCGCTTTACGAGATCGGGTGAAGTCGTTCCACAATGGAGCCCCGATGATCCAGGCGACGCGGAACCGATTGGGATCGGAGGTCAAAATATTGATTTGGCGATCTCAAGGCTGGAAGTTCTTCGGGATATTTATTACACGTCGAAAAACCGAATCCGAGACGAAGCGGCAAATCCTCCAGTATTTGGTCAACCGTTTTCCGAGTATTTCGGCGGGTGGAGTCCGGTTGAAATCAAATCCATCATCCGGTCGCCCCAGGCATGGAATTCCGAGCGAGCCAAACAACTTTTTGCCGCGCGCAAGCGAAACGAAGATTACGTATTCGAGATTGGTGAAGGCAAGTTCTTTCCGATGGGTGATAACAGCCCGGAAAGCAGCGACGCGCGGATTTGGGAAGGCGCGAGTCACGTCGACCAGTCGTATCTGCTCGGAAAGGCATTGTTCATCTATTGGCCTCACGCGAAAACGAAGCCGATTCCCTTTTTCCCAAATTTTGAACGCATGAAGCTGATCCGATAGAAAAAGATGTCTTTCAAGGAGGAATGGCAATGTCCGTATTACACGCCAATGAGTTGGTTAAGTCGTTTGGACGTCGTCGTGTGGTCGACGGTGTATGTTTGACTGTAAAACCCGGTGAAATCGTTGGGTTGCTCGGCCCCAATGGCGCTGGCAAAACGACGACTTTTCGTATGATCTGTGGTTTACTCAAACCCGATCAAGGAAACGTGTTGCTTGGTGATCTGGACGTCACAGACTGGCCGATGTACCAGCGCGCTCGTAACGGGAGAATGGGCTATTTGCCTCAGCAATCAAGTGTGTTTGCCAAATTAACGGTGCAGCAGAACCTGATCGCAATGATGCAACTGCTCAAAATGAAACGATCGGAACAAAAGAGCCGTTGCGATCGGCTGCTCAAACAGTTTGATATTGAAAAACTCCGTCGCAGCCGCGCCGGAAAACTCTCAGGCGGCGAGCGTCGACGATTAGAGATCGCCAGATGTCTTGTATCCGATCCGGAAATCATCATGCTCGACGAACCATTTGCCGGAATCGACCCGGTCACGGTTCAAAATATTCAAGAAGTCATTCGCGATCTGGCTGCGAGCGGGATATCAATCTTGATTACCGATCACGCGGCCCGCGAAATACTACAGATAACCGATCGAACCTATGTGGTGAGTGAAGGCAAAATCCTTTGTAGCGGCGCAGCCCAAGAAATAATTCAACACGAAGAAGTCAAACGGAAGTATCTCGGCGAAATTGATTTCCAATCCATAACCGACCGCAAGCGGGCACCCGCGCCCAGCTCCGATCCCGCATCACCAAAACCCAGTCCGATCGTTCAATTCGACAACGAACCAAGCACCACGGCAGCGCCATTTCACGTGGCTGACCTGGATATTGACTAAGCCCAAGGGTATTCAATCTTTGCGCTATCCGTGCAGAAACTGATCTAATCACGCAATGAGGCGCCGCAGCAGCAACTTGCAGGGGCCAACTTAAGCTGATCGGCCCCACCTTGGTAACTCGCAGCTAAAATGCATCCGTTTGCTTTGCGCCGGATGTGTCAACGAAAGCTGAAATGCCAATAGGCACATCGGTGATTCGCGGATAGCCAGTGTTTGCTTTTCGTTCATCTTATGATCTTGCCAGAATGTCGGATCGCCAACGACTGGATGCCCGTCACGCCACAACCCAAGTCGCAATCGAGTATCACAACAATCTGCAGTAGGCATACACAATAGTGTCGTTTGGTCATTGAAACGGTCTGCCGCGTCACACGACAATTTATCTTTGTCGTTAAATACTTCCACTCGCGCTGACGCCAAACAAGATTCTTGTGGCGGTATTCGCAAATCAAATTGATTCGATGAATATGTTCCGTGCACCCGTGCGACGTATCCCACATTGATTGGGCTATGCGTGTTTTGATTTCGCATCGCGGCAGCAACCGAACGTCCTTTGGCCAGTGCAACCAGTCCGCTTGTATTGGAACCCAGTCGATTGATTGGTATCAAAGGCCTCGCGTAAAGTTCATAAAGAATATGTCGCAGGGTATTTCGGCGAAAATGCCCGGTGGGTTTCATCGGCAGTGGTGCGGGCTTACGGGCAACGATTATGGCATCATCTTCATACTCAATTCGAATATCCGCGTCGACGTCCGGTTCGACGGCGGATGAAATCAAATAGACGATTCGCGCCCGCGATCGGACAATGTGATTTTCGTCGATGGGTATACCATCAATCAGGATTTTCTGATTCCGAATCTCCGTCTGCCAAAAATCTTGCTGGATGTGCGGATAATACTCCGACAGGAAACTCAACAAACGATATTTGTCAAACTGGTCGGGTACGTTTATCGGCCGGTGATTGCCGGCCGGCATTGAACCGGGTAGTGGTGAAGTAAACCTCCTTATCTCAGCATGCCGATTTTCAATCAACTGGTGCATAGCTTGTTGATCAGTCTGAAAGCAGTACGGACAACTCGCACCTGGTCGATATCTTGGTGAATCCAGATCGGAGGGACTCAGCACGTGCTG
>CAJHZH010000795.1_pt1 | contig 18605 bp, 8 predicted proteins | sample 9198951 | NCBI WGS metagenome assembly CAJHZH01 (sample SAMEA7708381, study PRJEB35096) | sediment metagenome | biome: marine neritic benthic zone biome [ENVO:01000025]; feature: sediment [ENVO:00002007]; material: shallow marine sediment [ENVO:03000034] sea grass bed [ENVO_01000059] ...
AGCCAACCCGATTGCAGGCACTCGACGACTTCGTCGACCTCTAAATCGGTAATGTCGGGGCGAAAATACGGCACGTTGAGCTTTTTTGTTGTTTCAGCGAGCTTTGTTGTATCAGTAATCATTGTGTAGCAACTCCAGGGAGGGATGTTATGGTAACGGATTGGATTCGAAACGCGCTGCCTGTTCTAACGGGTGTGATGGTGAGTTATTTTGCACTGACTGTTGATTGCCAAGCGCTTTCGTCGAGTCAGACGTCGACACTTGCAACGACGCTTGTCTGGTCCAATCGCGCACTGGCAACGGCGTTTGGCCATTTCGTATGACGCGTCGAATCGTCATGAAGACTTCGGCGGCGTCAATACAACATTGATTGCCCCACGCCTTAGCTCTGTTCTCCAAGGCATCGAGCGACCGGGGATGCGGGTAGGGACGAACCTCTGATTCATAGCAGGCCATCGCCTTCAATTTTTGTTCGATGGTCGAAGAAATATCGATCCACGTATCCGGATTGAACGAGCGAGGGTGCGCCCATTCCGTACTACTGGCGGTATCAAACGCATAGATCGCTTCGATAAATTCTTCGACAGGTCGAGTCGCTACGAGAATCGCTTTGAAAAGTATTTCGTGATCGCGATTGATATCACCGCCGTATTGGCAATACACAATTTCCGGATGCAGATCTTGTATGATCTTTTCTAGCGGCGTGATGATATCGACAAGTGTGAAGGTATCCAATTTTTGGTCGGGAAATCCGAGTGCGTTCACCTCGGCCACTCCCAGGACTTCAGCCGCCTGATGCATGTGACTCGACTGATTTACGTTTCCGGCTCCATAACGCAGCGACTCACCTTCGCAAACGACAACGGATGTTACCCGGTGTCCCGCACGAGTATGAAGCGCTACGGTGCCCCCGCAGCCGAGTATCTCGTCATCTGGATGAGCGGCTACGACCAAAACGTTTTTCGTTGCCATGTGCCTAAACCTTTCTTGGTGGACTTAAATCAAACGAAGGATTATTGTGTAATGAAACAACTGGCATTCTGTTTTGGCTGCATCAGCCAAAAACAATGGCTTGCCTCTGCCTTTTGAAACAACTGAGGGTGTCCGGGAGTGGGAGGGCGAGCTCCGGCTGAGCCGGATTAGCACGACCGCCTTGCAGCTCGGCGGTGCCTCGCCCGCATCGCCCTCCCGAGCACGTTTCCACCGTGCACTCAATTCCCCGGACACCCTCCAAATGTTGTATGCGTCGCGCGACTCGTTGCACTCGTTCGCCGCTACCGTGCTTAGAGTCCCATCATCGGAGCATGAGCCAGACAAGAAGATCATGGCCTAATGGCGAACTCTAAGTTTCCTTGTCAACAAAATACTTTGAATGAGCACGATTGAAAAAAACGCTCCCGCCAAATCGGCGAACCAATCTTTCCACTTGAATGACCGGCCGAACCAGGGTTGAGTTAATTCGTCGACCATTCCAATCAGACCAACGAGCAGCCAAACGCCTACCCAACACCAAATGCCTGCGGCACTTAGTCGCCCCATCACGCCGAGCGTTGCCAAAATCAAAATCGTCAGGCACGCGTAGCTGGTAAAGTGCAACAACTCCTCGGGCGGAAGACGGAACGGAAAGTAATCTTCTGGAATGTGAGTGCTGCAAATCATCGCGGCGCAATACATGGTCAACACCGTCGCGAAGCACAGCACAAGTTTGCGCCGCCTAGGGACCAATTCGTCGACGGTAACAGTGCTCGATTTCATGTCTAAACCCTACTGGTCGCCGCCACATTAGAAGTAATGTCGCAGCTGCAAATTCAGCCGTTCTAGAAACTGGCGAAAAGGTTTCGATGGTTTGCTTAGTTAGCACTTGAATCGACGGCGACTTGTGTTGGTTGCTCATCAAACGACGGGGAAACCGCCTTACCAACTGCCAATACATCTTTGCTGGCTCGGCCACAATTGAACAGTAAATCGATTGTCGACATGTGGGATAGGAATTCACTACCGATCTGCGGATAGACGGGATGTTCGAATTCCTGGTAAGCGACTTGAATGTGATTTTGTAAAAATTGTGATTCGTCTAGATAATCTCGACCGCACCGACCGGAAAGGTAAACTTGGGCGCCGAGCGTGCGACAAATGGTCAACAGAACCTTGTTCGCGCCGAGTTCGTCAACTCCCAACTCGGATGCTCGAACTAGCCTGGTGTTCATCTCGAGTTGTGCCGCCAGGTAGTTGATGATTTCTATATTTAACTCGACCAGCCCTGTCCATTCGCGGGAATAAAGTTCATCGAAGAACGGCCAGTGTTCGTCGAAGTATGGGGCCTTCGAGTAATTGTCGCGAATCATTGATTTACATCGACGAGCCCAATCGCGCTCATTGCAAATCTTCGTTTCCACAATACGTTGACTGTATCGACCCTTGTTAATTACCGGAACTGTCAACCAGGACGGACCCGTCTTGGTCTTGATCCTGTTTCGATTTTGAAAATCTCGTCTGGCATACTGAGTTGTATCAAGTAGGACAAACGTGTCCACTTGCCTCATTTTGTCGAAAAACCCAAGCCATGGCATATGTTCGGGCTGATGAATGGTTACGATCATGTCAATCCTTGGTGTGAAATTTTCTGCTTGTCATGCTTTACCGAATTGTCGGACTCCAACTCTAGTGGTTGTGGCTTGGGTGGCCACCAGGAACGTACGAGGACACAAAATAACGTTTGCAACGCAACTTTTAGGTCTAACATTAATGACCGCCGCTCGACGTAGCGCGCCGCCTCGGCCAGTTGGGCCGGCATATGACGAGCCAAATACCACTCCTGTATCGGCACACCTTCCGGTGGCGGGTCGTGATAGGTCAGGTCGGGATACCAACGAACATCTGCCGAAGAAGCGATTCCGGGTCTGACCTCGAGTGTGGCTCGCTGCTCCGCTGTAAAGTAATTAGCGACGATATCGGCATCTTCCGGTCGGGGACCAACCAACGACATATCGCCGCAGAGTACGTTCCAAAATTGCGGGAGCTCATCGATTTTGAATTTGCGCAGCAGGTTTCCCAAGGCTGTGACACGATTGTCGTTTGCCGCCGTGACCCGGCGGTCCGGACTGTCGGTTCCTACTCTCATTGTTCTTAACTTGAACATCTCGAACGTATGACCGCCTTGCCCGGCTCGGCGGGCCCGGTAAAAAATCGGACCTGCAGATTCTAATTTGACACCGATCGCGGCAAGCAAGATTAACGGAGAAACGATCACCAAAACGCATGCGGAAACTACAATGTCGGTCGCTCTTTTGATGACATGATAGGTTGTTTTTGCCGGTATCCGGTTCGTCGATGGCCATTTGAGTTGCCGGTCGCACGACAATTCTTTCGCGGCCATTGTGGCATCGGTCGATTCAGAACTGATGTGGTTCATTTCATTTAATTCCGTTCCAAGCTGGTTTTACCCACTACGCAATTGGACGCATTTTCACCTAACAAACCGTGGTAGACCTGCATCGTTTTTTCCGCAATCACGGAGATGTCAAACCGCGAAATCGTTTTTCGCCGCGACTCTTCCCCAAAGCGCATGCGCAGCTGCGGCTGTTCGACCAAACGTAGCGTGGCCTCGGCTAACGCTGAAGCATCGCCAACGGGAACCAAAAATCCGTTCACGTCATGCTCAACGATTTCTCGACAACCGGGTGCATCGGTAGCAATCAGGGGCAAACCCATCGATGCCGCCTCTAATAAGACGCGCGGCAATCCTTCGGGGTAGGCTGTTGGCAACACAAATATATTCGACGCTGCCAACACATCCGCGATGTCTCGACGGGGGCCGGGCCAAGTCAAATTTGCGCGCAGTGCGGCAAGTTCATTTTTGGAAAGTCGGTCGATCGAGTCGGCATCGTCGGCGCCGACTAACAAAAACCGCACGTTAGGGAATTTCTTCCGGACGATTCGAGCGGCTTCCGAGAATTCGTAAACACCTTTTGAGCGCATCACGCGGCTGATCATCGTTACAACCACGTCGTCCAATCCGAAACCCAGATCAGCTCGGACGTTCGCGATGTCGTCGCCCGCAAATCTGCCTTGCGAAAACCAGCGGGTCGGCACACCGGATCCCAAAATGATTTTTGTTTTGTTTTTTGCGGTAATCCGGCGGCTCACGAAGTATGCCATGTCATCATGGTTCTGGAAAACAGTGATATCCGATGCGCGACACGCCAACTTTTGGAGTTGACAATATGCTTTCCAAGCCATCTCTGCCTTCAGATCCTTGCGGCCGTACAGTGAACCTAATCCTGTCACGGTACCCACAACTCCTGGCACACCCGCAATGCGAGCGGCGAGGCACCCCCAAATACCGGGTTTGGTATCAAAACAGTGGACAATTTCCGGTTTGCACTTTCGCAGCAACTTCACAAGCTGCAGGAACGTCAAACAGTCACCAACGGGACTGAGATTTCTGCCTAAGCGGTAGCTGTGAAATCCAAAACCTTGCGTATTGAATGTCGATTGAAGTGACGGTTGCGAAGCAACTGCGTCAAACTGAAATGAATGTTTCAGACAATTCATCAAAGGCAATCGGGCGTCGACATCGGGACCCCCGATCACGACCACTTTGGGTTTCCGGATAAGAACATCACCGTCGGCTCGGTTGTTGCGATCCGTATCCTGTTTCATTATTTCGGTCGGCGAGCTCATTCAGGTTTGCAACGCGTTCTCGTAGCCAGGGGTCATTAACTCCACCGATTCATCAAAATCAATAAACGCCGTCCATTCGTTTTCAGTCCTGACGTTGGCATGGTGCAGGATCTTTTTCAAGGTGCTCACCAGCAACTCGACGTTGGGTTCCCGGTAGATGCTGGTATGGTTTCCGGGAATCTCATGTACTTCCACTCCCTCAGAAGCCAGCTGGCCCCAACCATTCAGGCGGTCGTCCAGCCGCCACGGTACTCGCTCGGACGATCGGACGACCGTGATGCGGCCCGGGTAAACCTGCGGAACGTATTCCCGCAGAGCCTGTTGCGCTGCTGCCCGGTGACCCTGCAGGCTGCGCTTCCGGGTCCCCGTCTGCCGCTGCCAGAGGGTTCGCTGGGTCTTTTTCTTGAGACCTTGCAGCAGTTTTTTCAGCTCCCGAACGGCGCCCATGTACCGCGCACGCTGGATTGAATAAACAGTTCGTTGCCGAAGTCGGTACGCTGATGATGTGCCAGGCATCAGCGGTCTTGAATCTTGTGTCCAGCATTCGCACAGCGCGAGCAAGGCCACTGCTTCACCCTGACCAAGCAACTGTTGAGCCATCTCAAACGCCACCATTCCTCCAAGACCGTGTCCGCCAAGGAAATATGGGCCGTCGGGTTGAATCGATCTCACACTCTTGATGCTGTGCGCAGCCATATCCTCGACTCGAACCAACGGCTGCTCGCGTTCCAGGTCCTGGTATACTACCCGATACACCGGTTGATCCGGTCCCAGCCGCTCGCCGAAATGGGTCTTGCCCGCCACAAAGAAAAACGGTGGACGCAGCCCCTGGGATTGCAGTGGCTCCACCGCCGCCCAGTGACGGGTCGGATCGTCCGTTTGCAATGCCCCCGCAAGTTGTTCAATCGTGGGTGCCTGAAAGATGGCAGTGACCGGCAGGGTTTTGCCAATCACTTGCTCGATCTCATGCATCAGCTTGACAGCTAACAACGAGTGCCCGCCCAATTCCATGAAGTTATCGCGGACACCAACCGGTTTGCGACCTAAGGTCTGTTCCCAGATTTGGACCAGTTTGACTTCCAAGGCGTTTCGCGGTCGCACCAGGGAAATACCCAATTCGGGTCGCTGATCATCAGGTCCCGGTAGCGCACGACGATCCAGTTTTCCGTTCGGGTTCAGCGGCAGGGCATCGAGCAGCACAAACGCCGTTGGCACCATATGCGCGGGCAGCTTTTTTTTCAGGAATCGATGCAATTCACCGACTGTCGGCGGCGACGACTGGCAGGTCGTCAGATAAGCCACCAGACGTTTATCACCGGGGACTTCCTCCGAGGCAATAACAACAGTCTCGGCGACACTGGGATGCTCGGCCAACACCGACTCGACCTCGCCCAGCTCAACACGAAATCCTCGGATCTTCACCTGGTGATCGGAACGACCTAGATATTCGATGTTGCCATCTGGCGCGTAGCGCGCCAAATCCCCCGTCCTGTAGAGTCGTGCTGTCGGTTCGTCACTGAATGGGTTGGCAACAAACTTCGCGGCCGTCAAATCGGGACGGTTCAGATAACCACGAGCCAAACCCTGGCCGCCAATGTGCAACTCGCCAGTCACGCCAATTGGCACAGGTTGCAGGAACTGATCCAACAGATAAACCTGGACGTTACGCATAGGCCGCCCAATCGGCAATTCTTTGGGCATCCGGACGCCGGGTCTCACAATTCCTTGCAGGTCGCAGGAAGTGGCCGCAACGGTTGCTTCGGTCGGGCCATACGAGTTGACAAGTCTGACACGCGGATCCACTTTTTGTTGCCATATCGCCAGCCGTTGGGGAATCGCCCGTTCTCCCCCAATGATCACCAGGCGGACGGAAGGAGGCAGCGTCAGCGCCTCGCTTCCAAGCCTTTCAGTAAGTTCGTGCCAGTACGCCGTGGGCAAACCCAACACCGTTAGGTTCCAGTGGTGGCACTTCTTGAGAAGTATGGAGGGATCCAACATCGTATCGGTCCGCAATACCAGTGCAGCTCCGCAAATCAGGCTGGTAAATATTTCTTCGGAACTTGCGTCAAAACTGATGGATGCGAATTGTAGAACGCGATCCGTGCGCTCCAGCATGTAGCTTGCACTGGCGGCTTCGATATAGTTTGCCAAGGACTGATGTTGGATCATGACACCTTTTGGTTCGCCGGTTGAACCTGAGGTATGGATCACGTAGGCCAGATGATCAGGTGCTGTTTGCCGTGTCGGATTGTGGCGGCTCTCCGAGGCAATCTTCGCCCAGTCGCTGTCGAGCCGAAGAACCGTTGCCTGATTCGAGGGCCAACCCTTGGCCAGACGTTCCTGGGTCAACAACACCGGCGCCCGAGTGTTGGATAAAATAAAAGACAGCCGTTCAAGCGGATACGCCGGATCCAGGGGAACATATGCTCCGCCCGATTTAACGATTCCCAGCAGTCCAACCACCATCTCCAATGAACGTTCGATACAGATACCGACAAGCACTTCGGGCCCCACGCCCACAGCTCGCAGGTGGTGCGCCAGCTGATTGGCTCGTTGATTCAACTGCCGGTACGTAAGCCGCTGGTCTTTAAACTCCACTGCCAAGGCATCGGGAGTGCGCTCGACCTGGGCCTCGAACAATTGACCGATAGATTTGTCGATTGGGTTTTGGGACTCGGTAGAATTCCATTCCACCAGCAACTGGTTTCGTTCCGCGCCCGAAAGCAGCGGCAATTCCGCGATCCGCTGATTCGGATCGGCTGCGATACCTTGCAGCAATACAGAGAACTGCCGCATCATCCTAGCGACGCTCTCTTTTTCCAGAACCGTAGCGTCGAACAACCACCGGAATTCTGCTTCGTCTTCGGCGATGACCAACGTTAATTCACGGCCAGGTGTCGGTTGATAGTCATTCAGATGTTCCACCCATGCCACACCCACCGGGAATAGTTGATCCGGTTGTAATTCCGGCAGCGAACCAAGTTCAGGATACCTGGCCACCGTGTCCCACATGAACGTCTTTCGTTTTCGAACTAACGCCACCTGTTTTCGGATCGTTTCAAAAACTTCCTCGAAACTTCGGTCAAAATTTATGTCAACGCATAATGGCACGTCCACCGCGAACAATCCTTCCAAGCCTGCCAAAATGCGATTGGCCTTCACGTCCCGAAATCCAATTTGGCAACGACCAAGTCCTTCGATTCGTGAGAGATATATCGTAAATGCGGCCGCCAAAATTGCGGCGACGTCCGTTGCCTTGCGTCCACCGATCCCTAACGTCTTTAACTCCTCGGGTAGCGGTACCGTTATAAATTCGTATTGTGTAGACGTGGTCCGCGATAATTTGTGGAAACTGGCCGGCAGCCAGTACGGTTGTAATGTCGCCAGCCGCTGCACCCAAAACGGCTCGTGGCTACAGACGGAGGCATGAAGTTCGCCAATGCGGCGTGCTGTTTCAGAATCGAGGTTTTTGAACCGGTAGCCGGCCCGCAAATTAAATCTTTCGACGAATTCGGCAATCGATAGCTTTCGCCCACCGATGGTTTGCATTTCTCTCAGCGATAAGTCACCAGTTGTCGTCGCAACCGTGATAGAATCTCGATTGATATCGGTAATCGTTCCCGCTGGAGCTGAGGACGTGGTTTCAAGCACATCGATTCGCGAAACGATGATAAACTGACCCTGTACGGCAAGCTTGGCCAGTCCAAGTGGATTGGGGTAGGGCCCGAATTGTAACGCCCGTACGCAAGCGCCGATGTCGGCGGAATCGCGGTCCCAGGAAATAACGCATCCTGCCGCGGGTCTTTGGTCCCTTGGATAGAATGTCCGTTCGTGAAGGTCTTGTTTCCGCACCGATGCGTGGCCGACCAGGAGATCATTCACTAGCTCACCAAAGGAGCGGATGGCAGCCTCATAGCACTTTGTATTAAGCGTAAGCGCTGTTTCGTCCTCAACGACACGGAATGACACTTGCTTCAGAATATCACCCGCATCCACAACATCGGTCACCGCGTGCCAAGTCACTCCATGAATTGTCTCCCGGTTCATAAGAGCCCACGAAGTAGCATGTGTTCCCGCGTACCTGGGCAACAAAGAGTCATGGTAGTTGATGGTCCCCTTGCGGGGCAGTTCCAGAATCGCTGTCGGCAAAATGTGTCCGTTGACGATGCTGAACAGATAATCAAATGGTCGTTCGGGCAAGAATTCGCTGGCGTCTCCTGTTGATTGCCGGTGAGGAATATCTGTTTGTTGCGTCCAACGACGAATCGAAGCGTCCGAGCTGATGACGCCGTATATTTTTTGGCCGCGGTTCAAAAGCATTTCCGCACATTGGATGACCAATGACGTCTCGCCAATGATATAGCAGCTGAAGGCGGTCGGTGTCGGCGCACGATTGCCGGTTTCCTCGCCGTTTTTCTTATTCTTAAAAGTCTTAGTTAACAACGTTGTATGGCGATTGAGCGAATTCACATTACAACGGCATTTCAACCGTGGAATCGCATCGGGTTTCAACAGCTGTTGCTTTTACAAAAAACGAAATTTCAGTGTAGGGTTTAACGATCTCAGCCAATTGCGCGATCAACCTGCACCCCCTGTTGATTGATACTCGCCGCGAATACCGTGCAGGGTTAACGCAGGCGGATCTCCGTCGAATGATCTCATTCGTTCAGTAGACGCTGAGATTTCAGCGGCGCGGAGGATTTGATTTAAAGTGCTCGCCAGCAATTCGACGTTGGGTCGCCGGTAGATGCTGGTATGGTCTCCGGGAATCTCATGAACTTCCACGCCTTCCGTAGCCAATTCGCCCCAGCCGTTCAGGGGATCCTCAAGCCTCCAAGGTACGCGTTCAGTGCATCGAACAACTGTGATGCCACCAGAAATAACTTGCGGTACATAATTTCTTTGCGCTTCCTCGGCAGCAGCCCTGTGACCTTGTTGGCTGCGAGTCGGAGATCCCGACTGTCGCTGCCAAAATGCCCTTTGGATCGTACGCTTTAATCCCTTGAAAACTATGGCAAGCTCCTTTGCTAATCCAATGCGGCGGGCTCGTTGAAATGAAAACTTGGCTCTCAGCCAAATTCGATAGGCTGCTGAGGTTCCAGGCATTGAAGTCCTCGAGTCGCGTGTCCAGCACTCGCAAAGGGCGAGCAAAGCCACTTGTTCCCCCTGGTTCCGCAACTGATGAGCCATCTCAAAGGCGACCATGCCCCCAATTCCATGTCCACCGAGATAATAAGGCCCTTGAGGCTGGAACATTCTTACGCTCTTGATCGAGTGGGCGGCCATGTCCTCGATGCGAACCAACGGTTGCTCGCGTTCGAGATCCTGATAAACCACGCGGTATACCGGTTGGTCCGGTCCCAGTTGATCGCCGAAATGGGTCCGGCCCGCGACAAAGAAAAACGGCGGTTTTGTTCCGTTGGCTTGCAGTGGCACTAACGACGCCCAATTCCGCGTCGGGTCATTCTCCTGTAACACCCCGGCAAGTCGCTCAATTGTCGGTGCTTGAAAAACGGCAATGCCAGGAAGTCTTATTCCGAAATGAACTTCGATTTGATGAACTAGCTGCACTGCCAACAGCGAGTGCCCGCCCAATTGAATGAAGTTATCTCGCACACCAATCGGTTTGCGACCTAACGTCTTTTCCCAGATTTTTGTTAGCTGAGCCTCAACAGAATCTCGTGGCGCCAACAGTGTTGTACCCAGCACCGGTCTATTTTGGTCGGGTGCCGGTAGCGCCTGTCGATCTAGTTTACCGTTGGTGGTCCGCGGCAATTCATCCAGAAACACAAATGCTGCAGGAATCATATATTCTGGCAGTTTTTTGTTAAGGAATCGGTGCAGCTGGCCAATCGAAGGCGCGGGTGTCTGGCCGGCTGTCAGGTACGCCACAAGGCGTTTGTCGCCAGGACGGTCTTCGCGCGCGATAACCACGGCTTCAGCAATTCCTGAATGCTCAACCAATACCGATTCGATTTCACCCAACTCGATTCGAAAACCGCGAATCTTGACCTGGTGGTCGTTGCGGCCTAGAAACTCGATGTTTCCGTCATACAGATACCGGGCTAAGTCGCCAGTCTTATAAAGGCGCGCGTTGGGATCATCGTTGAACGGGTAATTGATAAATTTTTCGGCCGTCAGCTCTGGTCGATTGAGATATCCTCGACCCACCTGCACACCGCCGATATGCAATTCTCCCGGAGTTCCCACAGCAACGGGACGTAGGTCAGCATCCAATATGTGCACTTGCGTATTGGCAATGGGACGACCGATGGGGACCATGTGGTGCTCTGAATGTGGATCACATTGCCAAGAGGTCACGCCAATAGCCGCCTCCGATGGTCCGTAGGAATTGTACAGTTTGGCTGAGAGTCGCGCGAAAAAGCGTTGTTGGAGTTCCCGTGGCAGGACGTCGCCTCCGCAGATCACCTGCCTGAGACATTGGCACGCTTCAAGCGACGGGCTCTGCAAAAAGATCTGTAACATCGACGGAACGAAGTGAAGCGTGGTAATTCCATGCTCGGCAATTAGCTCGACTAAATACGTGCTATCCTTATGCCCTTCCGGTCGAGCGACCACCAGGCGTGCTCCATTTAACAGCGGCCAGAATAACTCCCAGACCGACACATCAAAACTGAACGGAGTCTTTTGCAGCACGCGGTCCGCTGCGTTGAGTACAAACTCGTCCTGCATCCACAGCAATCGATTGCAGATCGCGCGATGTGCGTTCATGGCGCCCTTAGGCCTGCCGGTAGAGCCTGAGGTGAAGATCACGTACGCCAGGTTGTCGGCTGTGGCGCGGCTCACTGGGTTCTCATCGCTCGCAACGGTAATTAACGGCCAGTCTGTATCCAGGCGGATCACTTGGGCTCGGTGCTCGGGTAGCCTATTCGCCAACCGTTCCTGGGTCAGCAACACCGTTACCATGGTATCTTCCAACATGAACTCCAGACGTTCCTGCGGAAACGCTGGGTCGAGCGGTACGTAGGCCCCACCGGCTTTGAGAATCCCGTAGACACCAACGACCATTTCAATGGATCGTTCGATGAAAATGCCGACCAACACCTCCGGCCCAACGCCTAGCGTTATCAGGTAGTGGGCCAGCCGATTGGCTCGGCGGTTCAGTTCTCGGTAGGTCAGCGACTCGCCTTCAAAAAACACGGCGATGGCATCTGGCGTCCGAGCTACTTGGGCCTCGAACCATTCATGGAGACAGACATCGAGTCGATAATCTCGCTGTGTGTCGTTCCACTCCGCAAGCAACTGGCGCTGGCCGGCGCTCGGCATTGGAGCTTCCCAACGATGCCCTGCTTCACATGCTTGACTTGTGCTCACCTGGTTAAGTTCTTTGGAGGAGGATGACTGCATATTCACGATGTGCTGACAATCTCGCGGGTTTTTGATTCGACCGAGACATTTTGTTCTCCCAGCTCCCCGGTTCGCTGGCTCTCCACCCGGGTTTTTGCCTTGTGCAGAATGTCATTCAACGTATTGGCAAGAGTCGCGACATGGGGTTCTCGGTAGATGCCGGAATGAGTTCCGGGGACTTCGTACGATTCCACACCGCCTGTCGCAAAGTCGCGCCAGCCGTTAAGCGGGTCATCGTCTATCCACGGTGAGCGTTCGGCGGATCGGATGACTGTGATGCAGCCGTCGTAGATTTGCGGCGTATATTGTTCAAGCGATTCGAATGCGGCGGCCCGGTGCCCCTGACGGCTACGAGTCCGACGGCCCATCTGCTTGCGCCACGCGGCTCGCTCGGTCTTAGTCTTCAAGCTTCTAAAAATTCCAGCCATCTCTTTCACTGGTCCTGCACGCCGAGCTTTTCGGATGTGATAGTTGGCTCGTTGCCAAAGCCGGTAGGCCGATGTGGTGCCTGGTTGGGGCGGTTCTGAGCCGCCAGCCCAACATTCGCAAAGAACCAATAGGGCGACCTGCTCGCCCTGACGCTGCAGCTGTTGGGCCATCTCGAAGGCGACCATCCCTCCATGATCATGGCCTCCCAGGTAGTACGGACCCGCGGGCTGCATTTTCCGCACGCTGTTGATCGAGTGAGTGGCCATATCCTCAATCCGAACAAATGGTCGCTCGCGATCCAAGTCCTGATAGATAACCCGGTAGACCGGCTGGTCCGGGCCCAGTCGATCACCAAAATGAATTCTGCCTGTCAGAAAGAAAAATGGGGGCTTGGAACCGCCCGTTTGGAGCGGCACCACGGAAGCCAAATCGCGAGATAGTCCCTGTTCTTTCAATGCCTTTGCGAGTTGTTCAACCGTCGTGGCTTGGAGCAACATCTGTAGAGGGAAGTCCACTTTAAAGTGCTTGCTGGTGAGATAGGCTACCCTGACGGCAGACAGCGAATCTCCACCGACATCAAAAAAGGAATCCTGAATACTGATTTCTTTCACTCCCAACGTGTCGCGCCAAATGGACATCAGGTCTTTCTCGATTTGCGTCCGCGGGGCTACCAGTTTCGCACCGAGCGAACGCCCCACTTGATCAGGCTTTGGTAACGCCTTGCGGTCAACCTTTCCGTTGGGTGTAAGCGGCAGCGCATCCAGAATCACAAACGCCGAAGGCACCATCTGGGCAGGAAGTTGATCCTGCAAAAATTCGCGAATCTCCTCAGCGGAAAGCTTCTCTTGTTGTTTTGGAACGCAGTAGGCCACCAGTCGATCGTTCCCTGCAGGATCTTGTTGTGCGACAACGACAACCTCTTTGGCCTTTGCATGCCGGCTCAGAACCGCCTCGATCTCGCCAAGCTCAATTCGGTGGCCTCGAATTTTCACTTGATGGTCGATACGACCGAGAAACTCGAGTACGCCATCCGCGCGATAACGGACCAAGTCGCCTGTGCGATACATATTTGCGTGTGGAGTATCAACGAAAGGATTGTCGATAAAACGCTCTTTCGTTAATTGAGGCCGATCGTGGTAACCGCGCACAACACCCTCACCGGCGATAAATAATTCTCCTGGAACGCCCACGGGTACAGGCTGGAAATCTTTGTTGAGTACGTACAGCTGCGTGTTCGCGATCGGCCGCCCTATCGGGACACTACCATTAACACCCTCCACGGTCTGTGTCGTGGACCAAATTGTCGTTTCCGTCGGACCATACATATTGATCACGTCGCCATCCACGAGCGATCGCAGGTCCGCCGCAAGTTGAGGTGGGAACGCCTCACCGCCGACCATCATCTTACTCAGTGACTGCAGTGACTCGCGGGCATGTTCATCGATCGCGAGCATCGTGGCCATCGACGGCGTGCATTGAAAATGCGTTACGCCATGCCGATCGATAAGCGCAGGTATCGACCCGTCGCGGTCGTGCGTTGCCTTGCCGGATCTGCTGGTAAGCTCGCGCAGCCGATTGAGATGCGGCAGGTGCTGGAGTACGATTTCGGAGGGCACTCCAAAATCGATCAGGCAGGCAATTTCATCAATACCGATTTGCTTCAGCTTGTTCACCATCTCAACGCATTGTTCTGGCGTACCAAACAAACCACTTGTCTCGTAATACCTGTTGAACGAGTGCTCAAGCAACGCTTCCATGTCTTGGTCAGAGAGCTGTTCGAAGGCCGTATCGACATCTCCTGCACCATTGCCTGACGTTTTGAAGGCCGGGAAAGAATAAGCATACTTCTTGATTAATCCCGCGGCGCTCCGTAGATAATCTTTGAGTGGCTGGTGTACTTGTGAGCGAACAAACGATTCACTGTCAGCCACAAAGGTATGCAACATGAGTGTCACGTGTCCTTCGCCAGGCCCATGGTTACTTGCTCGTCTGGCTTGGCGGTAGATTTCCAGTTTTTCTGCTAACTCATCGATCGACTGTCCCAGCAGATGCGTTAGCATATTTGCGCCGTTTTCGCCGGCTTTGCGAAATGTCTCTGGATTGCCAGCAGCCGTTACCCACAGCGGCAGTTCCGGCTGAATGGGACGCGGCAGTATACTCACCTGCACCTCGTCGCCCTTGGGCCCCGGCAAGGAAACCGTCTCACCGCGCCACAGTCGACGCACCGTATCGATTCCACGCGCCATGATTTCATTTCGCTCCTCATAATTTTGCGGTGCGATTACGAAATCATTTGGGTGCCAGCCCGATGCCACCGAGATACCGACTCGTCCCTTGGAGAGATTGTCGACAAGCGACCATTCTTCGGCGACGCGTATGGGGTTGTGAAGTGGAAGCACGCAACTTCCCGCGCGGATTTGTACTCGTTTGGTAAGCACCGCAATGGCGGCGCCCGCCACGGACGGATTTGGATAAAGGCCACCAAACGCGTGGAAATGTCGTTCCGGCGTCCAAACCGCTACAAAGCCGTTTTCGTCAGCGAACTTCGCTCCCTCGATTAGCAACCTGTATTTGTCCTGGACGTTTTCGCCCTCATCACTGGCGAAATAAAATAGACTCATTTCAATTTGCTGTTGCCCGCTCGCTTGCTTCTGCGATGTTCGCGACGTTGCGACAGGCGCAATTTCCTGATCGGTGCCCGTGTACAATACCACCTGGAAACCTCGCGCCAGGGTCCATAGTAGTTCGAGGACTGAAATATCAAACGAGAGACTGGTGACAGCTAACCAGACCCCCGGCGGATCGGGATTTAGGTGTACATCCATTCCCACGAAGAAGTTGATCACATTGCGGTGGCGTACCATTACTCCTTTGGGTTTGCCGGTAGAACCAGAGGTATAAATGACATAACTCAAGTTTTCACCCGTCACGCCGCTTTCGACATCCTCGACGCTCTCGCTGGAAATCAGGCTCCAATCCCCATCCACACAGACCACGCGCGCGTTGTGAGGTGGCAGCTTTTCGACCAAAGATGATTGAGTTACCAAAACCCCGATCTTCGCGTCTTCGACCATGAACGCGATCCGTTTGCTTGGGTACGTTGGATCCAACGGCAGATATGCTCCCCCAGCTTTTAAGATCGCCAGAAGACCGACCATCATATCTAGAGAGCGATCCATATAGATGCCAACAAGCACATCGGGCTGAACGCCAAGTTTCCGCACGTAATGCGCTAGCTGGTTCGCTTTCGCGTTTAGCTCCGCGTAGGTTAATTCGACGTTGCCAAAAACGAGTGCGACAGCTTGTGGGGTTTCTCTAGCCTGGGCTTCAATAAGCTCGTGGATACAACTTTCGGCAGGCAGATCACTTTCGGTCTGATTCCACTGGGCCAACAACTGGTGTTGTTCCGTCGCGGTCAAGAGTGCCAAATCACCCAAACGTCCAAATGGAGTTCTAACCAGACTTTCGAGCAAGCTTGTCAGATGCCCAAGCATCTTGATGATTGCATCGTCATCAAAACGCGCTCGATCGTACGCAAGCTTGAGCAAAAAAATTGGTTTCTCAAACGCGTACAGCGTTAGCGGGAAACCAGTATCTTCAATGAGTTGGAAGTCGCGGTTCGGCGCCGCCCCGCCGTCGGCTTGCAAAGCCGAATTCAACGATCCGCGGTCAAACACAACGAGGCTTTCAAACAACGGCGAATTTGCGGGAATGTCACTCCAGCCTTTTATTCGAACCAGTGAGGTATTCTCGAAATCACGGACTAAGCTCTGTTGATCTCGTAATTCCTGCAACCAGGGAAGCAAAGACATGTCTGGCGAAACAGCAATCCGCAAGGGTACGGTATTCATGCAGAGTCCAACCATCCGCTTCGCGGAAGGCGACCAGCTGCGGACAGCGCGGGCAGCCCCAAAAACAATGTTCTCCTCGCCACTGTACCGGTGGAGCAAAAGCGACCAGGCACCTTGCACCAAAGTGTTGAGCGTGACGTCGTTTTCGTTCGCCAATTTGAGTAACGAACTCAGCAGTTCTGAGGACAGTTCAATTTGTCGCTCTCCACGGGCGCGCTTGTCTTCGCCACCCGTGCTCTGCCGTTTGTCGACAACCAAGGGGGTGGGGGCCGTAATACCCTGGAGATACTCCCTCCAAAAAACTTCTCGACCGGAGCGATCTTCGCAATTCAACCAATCGATAAAGTCTCGTTGTTGCGGCGGGTCTTCTAATTCAGGCCGCTGGCCATCACATAGAGCATCGTAGAGAGAAAACACTTCACGCAAAACAACGCTCTGTGACCGGCCGTCGACGATGATGTGGTGAAAGCTCCAGACAAGTCGAAAATCCGTGTCGCCAAAGCAGAAAATTGCCAGGCGCAGCAGCGGCGCTTGCTCTAGGCTAAAGCCCGTCAATCGGTCATCTTCTAAGTACTTAGCAAAAGTCTCTGCTTGCGCTTCGGAAGTCTTGCCACTTATGTCGTGAACCTCTAACGGAACGTTGACGGTAGGCAAAACATGCTGTCGCGGCTCGTCCAGGCCCTCCGGCTGAAAGTAGCTCCTCAAGCTCTCGTGCCGATTCACGACTTGACTCCAGGCCGTTTCCATCGCCGCAACGCTTACGGGCTCGCGCAGGGAGCACACGATTTGCTCGATGTTGACACCGGAACCCTTGTCCGCCAGCTCTTGAAACAGCATTCCCTGCTGCATTGGCGAAAGTGGGAAGTTATTTTCGATTTCACGCATCTTTTTTTCCTTCTCGCGTTGGACTCGACTGGTTAATCCTCTAAGTCCCGTCCATCGACCAGATCACTTTAGTGATTGGACTCCAATCTCATTCCTCGGGCTTGGCAGGAACCGAATAACGCTCAGGCCAATATTCCTGATTCAAGTGATTCAAACGTCCAGCAGTGTGCCCGTATTAGCCCACAAACGAACACAAACTGAGTCGTAAATCCGATCAAAGTGATTTCCACACCGTCGTTTTAACGTCAAGCACCGTTGCCGCGAGGTCATGTTCGGTATCAATGTCGTAAACGCAACGTGTTGCGGTACCACGCCAACCCCTATTACGGCGATGTCGGGACTCGACGTACGCTGATGACTCTTTCCCTGCTTTGACGCGATCTTGGTTTCTCTGTTTCGCCGTCTCCACAGACACGCCCAGCCGCAGGACGACATCAGGAGGCGGAACGTCGCTGTACAGCCGACGCTCAACACGGACAAGAAAGTTGTAGATGCGGTTAGCGGATACCGTTCCCGTCGAGATGTGCAGCCGCCTGCTATCCATCGCGCCCAGTTCATCTGACGGGTAGCGATCACAAATGACAAACTCCCCGCTGGCGGCCGCTCGATGCGAGCGCAACAACAGATTTCTTCGATCCCAAGCGTCGACGAGAGCAGCGACTGCATAGACATAATCGGCCAATCCGCGCTTTGCCGATGCCTTTGGTTTCGAATTCGCGGCAACGAGGTGTCCTTCTTGACGCGTCGTGCGAAAACGAGGCAAGGCTACTCGCGCCGCAGGCAATAGCAGATGGAAGGGAAGGGTCAGCCATGAGGCCGGCGGCTTTCCCACGTGCACGGTGTTGGCCGCGAAAACATTCGCCAACCACCGTCCGCACTCCGAAACCATGGTCGATTTGCCGGTTGCCTCGGCACCGGTGATGGCGATCACGGCGCCCCCGCTGCGCAGCGTTTTGTTTCTTCGTTTACCTTTGAATCGTTGCCATGCGTGCCCGAACAGCAAGCGGGCGTATGCCAGGCTCCGCTGCAGGCGGCGCCGCGTTTCGTAAATGCGGAGCCTCCGCCGCACCCGCCATGCGAGCAGGAGCCTTTTCAGAAGCGAAGCATTTTCACGCAAGCAATCGAGACACTCGATAAACAATCGCTCATCAATCACGGGACAATGTTTTCGCAACAGCAGCAAAGACTCTGCGGAAGCGTTTTTGGAAGACAACCAACTTAATTCCGCATCCAATGAACCCGCGTCCTTTCGCAAGTAAATCACGTCCAGGAGCGAGCCGTATTTGATAAAAATTCTGAGCACAAATACAACCAACTCCGCCGGCCGGGAGGGAACCGGTATCTCGCCAATGGCGCTGAGGTTGTCCAGCAACATCGCCTGAAAGGGAA
>CAJHZH010000064.1_pt1 | contig 18526 bp, 13 predicted proteins | sample 9198951 | NCBI WGS metagenome assembly CAJHZH01 (sample SAMEA7708381, study PRJEB35096) | sediment metagenome | biome: marine neritic benthic zone biome [ENVO:01000025]; feature: sediment [ENVO:00002007]; material: shallow marine sediment [ENVO:03000034] sea grass bed [ENVO_01000059] ...
ATGAAGCCTCGCGTTTCAGGTACAACGGCACCGTCAAACAGCGACGATTGCCAGTTTATAAGTAGTAGTGAGCGTTGGCGGTTGTATTCCGATTCGGGGTCTATCGCGGTGCATCCGGCTAGTCGTTCGCGTTCAGAAGTAAACCGTGCGAACTGCTGCAGCAAGTCTGTTGAATAGGGCGTATGGCAGGATTCGGGAAACACTGCCGCAGCAAGAGGTGCGAGGGAATCCGATCGAAATGGACGAGAAAGGTCGGCTGTCGAATCAAGCATCGCGCACCGGTCGCCGCACCACGTCAGACAAATAGCGAGTTGATGTTGAACGTCACCGATGTTCGCATCAATCAAGCACATGGCATTCAACGAGACTTGGCATCATAACATATATATTTCATCAGCCAATTGACCGGGATAACGCCGTTATTCCCGGGTTATACCCGCTGGGTGGCGGCATTTATTTTTCTGAAGTCTATTGTAAGCAGTTGCAAGGGGCGAAGAATAGTGTACAAATTATCACTAGATCGCAAACAGCTGACAAATTGATAGGAGGTGTTCACGTCATGAACGCCAGGGAGTTTTGCAATGCTGCCTGGCATCAAATACGGCAAGACAAAGCGCGATTGACTCGGATACTGAAGCAGACTTCTTCGTTCGTACCTATTACTTGAAGTGAACCCCCAACCCCATCTTTGCAAAAGGGGGGAATCTTGCGCAATACTGCGCTCAGTCAGGTCATTGTACGCTCGTGAGGTTCTTCCACGCTCCGCGTAGCACTCATGGGCGCCGACTTAAATTCACGGCCGGCAGAATCGCTCTTATGACTGGATGGCCCAACTAACATTCCGTGACATTTACGGCCAAACCGCCGCGCGAGGTTTCCTTGTACTTGGATTTCATGTCGGCGCCGGTTTGCCGCATGGTTTTGATTACTTTGTCCAGCGACACATAGTGCTGGCCGTCTCCGCGAAGTGCCAATCGCGATGCGTTGATCGCCTTGACCGCGGCCATCGCGTTTCGCTCGATGCAGGGAACTTGCACCAAGCCACCAATTGGGTCGCATGTTAATCCCAAGTTGTGCTCCATGCCGATTTCGGCGGCATTTTCAACTTGGTGCGGCGTGCCTCCGAGTACTTCGGTAAGGCCTGCGGCAGCCATGGAGCAGGCTGAGCCGACTTCGCCCTGGCAGCCGACCTCAGCGCCGGAAATCGACGCGTTGATCTTGAACAGAATTCCGATGGCAGCAGCCGTTAACAGAAACCGAATCGTACCTTCGTCATCGGGTCCTTTGCAAAAACGATGGTAGTAATGCAATACCGCCGGAATGATACCCGCGGCGCCATTCGTGGGCGCAGTGACCACCCGGCCTCCAGCGGCATTCTCTTCGTTCACCGCCAATGCCCAAAGATTGACCCAATCCATTGTCGTTAGTTCCAATCCACTTGCATCTTCTGACTCGCCACGCAGCTTGCGATGCATTAAAGCGCTGCGACGTTTCACTTTGAGCCCGCCGGGCAGGATGCCTTCTTCGCGGCATCCGCGATCAACGCAATCTTGCATGGCTTGCCAGATCGTGAGCAAGCGTTGTCGAATTTCATTTTTGTCCCGCCATGCCTGTTCATTTTTTTGCATCAATGAACTAATCGATAACCCAGTTTCGTCGCACTGCGCCAACAACTCCGCTCCGGTTGAAAACGGGTGGGGCAAAGCAGTCGTATCCTCGACGATACGATCCTCGCCCGCCGCGGACTCGTTGACGACAAAACCGCCGCCGACGGAATAGTACGTCTTTTCCGTCAAACATTGTTGGTTTTCGTCAACGGCACAAAACCGCAAGCCGTTGGGGTGATAGGGGAGAGTTTTGCGCAGAAATTTAATGTTGCTGACCGGATCGAATTGTATGCTCTGCTGGCCGACTAATGATAGTTTTCCGGATCCTCGGTTCGATTTGACCAACGAGTCGAGCTGACTTGGTTCAGCGTGTTCCGGAGCGACGCCGCTGAGGCCGGCAATGACCGCTTTGTCACTGCCGTGCCCCTTGCCTGTCGCACCGAGCGAACCATACAAATCGACGGTAATGGAATGGGTGTTTTCCAATATCGAATGTTCTTGCAGTTCTGTCGCAAACATCAGCGCAGCGCGCATCGGACCTACCGTGTGGGAACTCGATGGTCCGATGCCAATCGTAAACAGTTCAAATGTGCTGATGGACATGGGGCATGCGATTCATGAAGGAGATTCTATTCTCCATTGAACCCCCCTAGCCCCCCTTTGCAAAAGGGGGGGATGTCTTCGTGCTGATGGACATGGGGGCCGCCGCAGGGTTGAAGAACTGGATCTCTCCCATTGCCCCTCTAACCCCCTTTGCAAAAGGGGGGAATGATTAGAAAGGCTTTCGCGGTTTGCTTGGAGTCCGCATCGCATCCTGAATCGCTTTTTGTGCAGATTGGACCGCTTGTTCATCTCGGTGCCGACAATTTCGCAGGCTACTACTCAATTGATTGATCAAATAGCTTTTTGCCTGCGAATGAATTCGACCACGTCCGCTTTCGTTAATTTTTTTGAAATCTGGCGAAAGCGATTTCGTCATCAGTTTGCGTGTCTCTTCCCAAAGCTCCGTAAACTGACGTTTCTCGAAAGGTGTCTTGTTTGCGATAGGAACGAGCTGATTTCCTTTGCTTCTCAAAAGCCGTATACAAGCGATTGCCTGAATCTCCTTTGAATCAGCATTCTCGAGTACTTCAGTCAATAGTTTGACATCGTCATTCAGGTATCGAAACATTTTCTCACCCAGATCAGGATGATTAAGGTGCGAGTCGATCAACGCTTTCCGAGCCGGCGGCATCCAAGGCTCGTCCCGCCAAAGCGGCGACAGCTTGAAATAAAACTTTTGGAATGTGGTCGTGAGGACTTTAAACTCCAGTTCCGTGCCGGTATTTGCTTTGGCAATCCGCAGCAATTCGGGTACGAACTTGGTGGAGACGCGACTTCGAAATTGCAAAACGGTCTTGCTTTGCGATGTCCCTCCCGGGACCCTTGGAATTCTGTTGAGGTAATCGTCGATTGATTTTGACAAGGCTTGCAATCTCGCCTCATCGTCCATGTCTTGCATGCTAGGAAGCGCCAACTTCACTTTAGAAAGATCAGGCATCACGTCACATAAAATCGTGCCAAAGTCGAGTTCTTTACCGGACTCGCTCAATTTGAATGCCGGGAAGCGATTAAAAATTACGTCGGACTTTTGAAAGCCCAGGTCGACGGCGATGTTGCCGGGTATACCGATGCAACGGAAGTTGCCATTCCGATCAGTGAGGGATTCGGGTAGCAACTTGTTGATTCGGCGATAGAAAGATTCGCCGTTGCCGGCGAGGACGACCGGCTGTATTCGAACGCCGGGCACCGGTCTCCCAGTCTGATTATCGACCATTCGTCCGACCACGACACAACTTTGGTTCAGGTTGACATCGATCTCAACCGCAGCTTGATCACCTGGTGTCGTTGGCACATAAACGACGGTTGTATTCAATCCGTCCTGGTCCCAAAACAAAATTTTGGTTCGCGGGTCAGCAGCGGCTTTATGTCTCGGGTCGGCCGGAGGATCGAATCCAGTTTCCGAGTCCACGTGAATGCCCGTCTGATTGTAGATTCCATCGATCTCAAAACGCCCGGATTTGTCGGTAACACCAATTCTTGCGTCACTGGAAGTGCGCGACTCTTGATCGATGACTGCATATCGTGCATGGGGTATAGCCATTCCCTCCGATTTAACGGTGCCGACGATCGGCGGCGCCTTTTTCAATCGAAACTCAATCTCAATTTCATCAGGTTTGGTGGACGCATCAATGTTTTTGCGAAATCTGGCCGATTGTTCCGTAGTCAACCGGTAATCGGAATCGGATGCCACTTTATATCCGTCAACTTCGTTGCTCGATAATTTTAGAAAACCTTGAACGGGAGGCGCGACAAACTGAAAGCGACCGTGCTCGTCGCTTTTTTGATAGGGCACGTACCAACGATTTGCGCTAAAATTTTTTCGATCACTGGCGAAATAGAGGAACCATACCCCCTTAATCGGTCGGTTCGATTCGTCATCGACGACGCGGCCTCGAACAATGGTTCCTCGTGTAAGTGATTCCGTTAATTTAAGTGGGGATTTTTCGGACGCTGGAAACACCACGTCTTTCCAACGACCCACGTAGTGTTTGTCTGGCTGGGCGACCGCGTAGATTCTGAATTTTTGACCTGGGCCTGCGAAAAGTCTTAGCGGCGGCAATCCAGATTCATGATTTTGAATATCGAATCGGCCGGATTGTAATGAACTCGGTCGCCACTTTTCGTCACAAGTGGCAAGCTGTTCGCCGGTATCCTCGGCAACGTATTCGATTTGAATTTGTGTCGCCCGATCCAGTTCTAACGTTGCGCCGTTTTCGACTCTCTGAACACCTGATGCCGCAATTGAATCGTCGCCATTGCTAATCTGAAATGAAAAGCTGACAAATCCGTGTTTTTCGACAGACAATCCAACGACCGGAGTTCGCGGCAAATTGTCGATTTGGAACTTTCCATGCTGATCTGTAGTTGTACTGATGTGCACACTTGAACCGAAGAGCGATAACCAGTACCGATTGTTACGCGAAAAATAGCAGAGCCAAACTTCGGCGCCGGAAATCGGATCGCCATTTTCGTCGACAATCGTCCCTTTAAAACTCTGACCACGGGTTAGCACAACTCCTTGTGGAATCCCGTTTGACAAGATAGTCGTCGGTGCAAATCCTGCTTTGAAAGCGACCCAGCTTTGCGGCCGAGTTTTTTCGAAATTTACAATTTGAACGATACCCGATTCATCGGATCTAAATGTTTGTCGTTCCGCGTACGGAATCATCTGATTGAGAAACTTTTCCGGTCTCATTCCCCTGCGATCAACAACTTTGACGTTCTGCAAATAATTTCCCTGGTCGTCAACAAATCGAACCGCTGATTTGTCAAAGTCGTGCACAATTGCTGGATCAATCAGCTTGGGTGCGCTGCTAAAAAAGATATTTTGAGCGACCAATTGATTAGTTGTGAACAGACAGAACAGACATGGTGTTAATGCAGCGAGTCGCTTTCTCATCGAACGCTCCTTGAATAGAGCAAGCTATCGGAGAATCATCAACAAACCACTAAACGCCCACCCACACGTTTACCAACGCGTGCAATTAAAACAACGCCGCGCAGGGTTCGCGACGGGTGCCCCCGGCATCGGTCACGGCGTAACGAGCCCCGCCGCGCATCGTAACTCCGGCGTGCATCCCGTCTTTGCGCAACAGATAAAAGTTCAATCCGAATGCTGGGTTGCCTTTATCGTCTTGCAGGCGCGGAAGCGTGTGCTTGGCGACTCGCCGCAGGATTTCCAGCCCTGCTTCTTTGGGCGTCATGCCACCGCGCATCAGTTCTACGGCCAAAGAACAACACTGGTTTTGCAAATTCGCTTCGCCGCGGCCCGTGCTGCCACACGAACCGACTTCGTTATCGACGTACAATCCCGCACCGATGATGGGTGAATCTCCTACCCGACCCGGAATCTTGAAGGCCAGACCGCTTGTCGTGGTGACGCACGAAATATCGCCGGCGGCGTTCATTCCAGCGCAGTGAATGGTCCCGGTTGGTCGATTGCGGATGATAGCTGCTGCCTCATCGTCCAACGTGTTTTGCTTATCCGATTTTTTTGGAGGTGATAACCAGTCGTCCGTTTCGGACAACGATTCTTTCCAGCGGAGCCAAATTTTTCTGGCGTCATCGGTCAGCAAATTCTCTTGTTTGAAGCCATGTGCTTTGGCAAAGTCCGTCGCACCGCGACCCACGAGCAGAACATGGTCCGTTCGCCGCAACACCAGCAACGCAACTTGGGACGGCAGCTTAATATCTTCAATGCACGCGACCGCGCCCGCTTGATGCGTGGGTCCGTGCATCACGGCTGCATCCAGTTGCACGACTCCATCTTCATTGGGCAGACCGCCATAACCGACCGAACGATCCTTGGGATCAGCTTCGACAATATTCACGCCGGCAACACATGCGTCGATAGGGTCTTCGCCGGCCGAAATCATTTCAAAGGCCTTGGCGGTAGCTCGCCGGCCATTTCCTGAAGAAATCGCGATGACCGGATGCCGTTCCTGACGTTCTGCGCGGGAAAGATTGCTGCCGGTCGCGATAGCGAGTCCCGTGGGCAGGGCAGCCAGACCTGCTGTCGAAGAAGCCAGGAATGTGCGTCGAGTCGACCGGTTACGTTTTGTTTTCATTGAATTGGCCTTTTAAGGTTTTGCGACGATTCAAATTCCGTCATTTTACTTTTCAAGAATTTGGATTTCTATTTTTCGAAACTCTATCGGATGGCTTTCAGATTGGATCGAAATAAATCCCTGGTTTAAAGCGAGGTTACCATCTTTGATTAGCTTTTGCGCGTTTTTGTCGCGATCGTCCAATTGAGGTTTGTTGTATTTCAAAACCGTTTTACCATCAATCACGTGCCGAATCTCCTCGTCGCCGTACACTTGAACTTCGACGGTTACCCAGCGGTCACCGTGGAAAGTTTCCGACGTTGAATCGATACAATGCCGGCGAACCAGTTTTCCATCCATTTCGACATTGGTGCCGGGGGTGCAAAGATTCGCATTAGTCCGCCGATTGGTACCGTCTCCACCGAGCAACTGCACTTCGATTGAAACCGGAAAATCCTGATCCCGTTCCATTGTCTTAGGGTCCTGGCAATGCAACATGATACCGCTGTTGCGGAGTGCCCAGCCTGGCGCTCCGCCCATTTGCTCACCGACAAATCGATATTCGGCGCGAATGATATAGTGAGAATATGGGTTCTTGTAGAACAAGTGGCCGAATCGGTTTTGGTACTTGTCGCCATACGCGTCATAGTTGACTTTCAGTATGCCATCCTCGACGCGAAACGTGTCGCCAAAGTTATCTCCCAATTCATGGCCACGGATCTTGGCGGTCCAGCCGTCGAGATTGCGTCCGTTGAAAAGTGGAATCCACTCGGCTTTCTTACCTGAATAGGTTTTTTCCTGTTGCAAATCTGTCTCGATCTGCGCGCACAACCGATTCACTTCCTGTTTCAACTCCTGAAATTCCTCGGTAAGCGACATTTTGTTCTGATCAATAATTTCGTCGTTGCGCAAATTCGCGAGAGATTGTCTATGATCTTCCAAATCCGCGAGCATCGTTTTGACGTTTCTTGTCGTCGACATCAACGAGGCTCGCTTGCGCACGGCAGCAAGCCGCCACACGTTATTTGCCTTCAGTTGGGCCGAAAGCGTATCGATAAGTTCTTGAAATTGTTCCTGTTCACGCTTGAGTTTATTGACCTTGGATTTGATGTTCCAACGTTTGAGTTTAACCCCGTCAATTTCCACTGCCTGCTTTGCTTTGATATGTGGAACGAATTTTTTTAGCTCGCTTTCGACCGCAGCCAGACTTTTTTTTGATTCACTGAGGCGTTCTTCGCGGCGCACGCGGATATTGCTGTATTTCGATTCGGGATCGGAGTAAGCGTTGGCAAGGTTGGACACAAAATGTTCGAGATCTTTGACATACTGCTTTTGCTTTTTCTTGATCGATTCAATCGTAGCGACAATTTCGCTTGCGGATTTTGCGATGTATTCTTGGCCATCGTGTTTTTGGCCATCGAGAGCAGCAGCGTACAATGAGAGAGCTAAAGCGAGACAAAGCAATTTGAAACCAGGATTGAATTTCATATTCATTTCTAAGCCCCCTTATTTGGAACACCACGACAAGTATATCCATTTTGAAGATCACACGATCCCTCCCGGTGCTCGAAAAAACAAAAAAAAAGGCCTCGCTGGGAGACCTTGGAATTGTGAATTTCGTGTGTGTCTTATCGCGAAGTCGTTTGACCCGTTGCAGCCGTTGGCGCCGTCTTTGCTTCATCCTCGTCAGAAACTGCATCCTTATGAACAAGAATGGCGACGGTCTTGAGTCGCAAATAGGCTTCAGACATGTATAGATATCCTTTGTACGGTCCGGATTCACCCCAAGAGTTTTTGATGATGTAGTATTTCGTGCCGTTTTGATCTTTGGCAGTACCGACGAGGTGCATCAAGTGATCGTCGGTCGTCGAGAATGTTTCCAAAGTCTGTTGTCGCATTTCCTGATCAATGACTAGCTCTTCGCCGGGCACCGTAAACGCATCCGGTCGATTCGCTTTTTTCGGCAGAATTGCGATGCCCTTTGATCTGGAAAAACCTCGTTCACTGACGTCGCCATCCCAGGCAACGGTGAAGCCCTTTTCTACCGCCTGATCAATGATTTCGACCAACCGATCGATGGGTACGTTTTGGAACGATCCGTTTGAAAAATTGTCCGGGATTTCAAGCACAAATGATTCGTTGAATGGATGGTGGGTATACGAGGTAAAACTCAGGTAATCATCAGCATTGAATCCCAAGTGTTGGGCAAAGGAAACCGGCGTAAAGGTCTGGCCCTGGTAACTGAATTCGACCGGCGACGCACCCATATAGGTGTCAAGAACAGCGGAGTACGCGTCGTCCCAGTACTGGCCAATTCGGCGGCGTTTTACCAGCGAGTCAAGCATTCCCTGGAGCACGCTACTCATTTCGCCGTGATTGTGTTTTTCCTGACCATCGATCAGTCCAGAAAAGACTTCTTCAGGAACCAGTCCATTGCTTTTGGCGGCATTAATAAAATCGTGCGCCAGTGCCCCCTCGCCAAAATTGGCCTTGCCCTGTCTCAGCAAGTAGTTCTTAGCTTTGTCCTCATAAATGTTCTTGACGATAAACATTTCTGACAAATTGTGTTTACCCTTGCCTTGTCGAATCAACTCGGATTCCAAAAAGGATGCCGTGGCAAAACTCCAACACGTCCCTGTTTGATCCTGGGATTTGATATCCGTGCATTCGAGACTTGATTCAACCGTAAACTGGTATTCCTTAGGTGGATCCGGTTTCTTCTCTTCCTGCTTTGTTTCGTTTTTGGTGTCGTCTTGAGCCACGGACCAGGAACAAGTGGCGATCACAAATGCAAAACAGACAGAAAACACCAGGAATCGTGAAAAACTCATATTTCGACCTTCGCAAATGAATTTGGGAATTGCAAATTGAACTTTGGTTATTCTAGTTGGTTTCGCGGCGATTGATGAGCAGTCTCGATAAAAACTAAACGGATTTGTTGCCACAAATTAACAGTGGGCGTACGAGAATTGGTTAGCCGGATTCGCGTAGAATTCGGTTTGGTACCTTGAATGGCGTTGGATCTGAAGTCTGCGCGACTTCAGCTACGGCTTGGGGTTCGCAAGCATTATTTTCGTGTATTCTCGCCTCACGTAAAATGAGTTGGATTTTAAACATTCCTTTCCAATCTTAAGGCACTTTATGGCGGCCAAAAAACGGGGACGGACTCGGTGGGACGAAGAATACGGTGACTATTATGACGAGCGACCGATCCGAAGGTCGTCCGGTCGTGTTGACGGGGGTCCGCCAAGCCGGCAAAAGCCGCTGAAACACATCGCTGTTTTAGGTCTGGCGGGGCTGTTGTTTCTCACGACGATATGGCTGGTCGCCGGTCAATCTATGTTAGAGAAGACCATCCAATCGGTTCTCGCGCCCTGTGGTTTGGTTTGGTTGGGATTACTGCTGACAGTCTATTTTAGCTTCTTGAGAAGGCAAGGTTTAATTGCGTTGATGGCGTTGGCCAGCTGGCTCGTCATAACATTGGCTGGCAATTCAATAATGGCAAATTGGCTTGCCCGGTCCGTTGAGAGCCGCTATTTCGATTTTGACTATGACAATCTGCAAACGATCGACGTCGTCGTTTTGTTAGGTGGCGGGACGAGCACGACTCCATCAGGTCGACCGCAGGCCACCGCCACGGGTGATCGCGTTATCGTCGCGGCCCGGTTGTTTCGTGATGGAAAAATCAAACGAATCATTTGCAGTGGAACCAGCGGATTACCACAGGTCGTGGGAGAGTTGACGGCCGCCGATTCGGCAGCACAATTGCTTGTCCAACTTGGTGTCGATCCTCAAAAGATTTTGAAGATCGGAGGGCGTAACACGCTTGAAGAAGTCCAAGCATTTGATCGGTGGCTCAATCAGCAACCCGATCGCGATCTTCAAGTCGGATTGTTGACATCGGCATGGCATCTGAATCGCGCACTTCGCCTTTCGCAAAGTGTCGGAATTGACGCGATCGGCATACCGGCGAACTTTGTTTCCCAAGAATTCCGACAGGAACCCGCTTTGCTAATACCCAGCGCAACGAATGTACTAACCACGACTCAGGTCTTAAAAGAGTGGTTGGCCGGTGCGTTCGGGCGATAACGTGAGCAAAACGCTTTAGCACTTTTCAGTTTGACCGATCAGGGGACGTAGCTGAATTGGCAACAATTCAGTCGGAATTCTTGCGAATTCCACTACATCATTGTCGGACTTCTTAGCGAATTCCACTACATAATTAGCAGACTGCTCAAAGCCATGAACTGTAACAAGCCTAGAATTCGCGCCAATCCACGCCGGCTGATCGCTCATGGCTGAATGCTGACCGCAAGTTTACGGTTCGAACCCGCCAAGGTTTACAAAGAAATCTGCGATCGTACTGCTTAGCGTAATACCTGTCGGTTGCCACATGTTTCTGGCAATATCAAATGCCACCATCGTACCCACCAGAACCACAACAAATGCCAACGCCAGGCTGAGAATATTGACTAGTGTGTAGGGTGCTTCCGGAGCAGGCGCGACCGCGCCAAAAACAGCAGCTTCGGGCTGTATCGGGGCATCCAGCATTTTCGGTGCTGCATCATCGTAGGTTTGTTCCGCACCTTCCAGTGTTGTCGGCGTTGAATCATCCGTATAGATGGCAGAGTCTTCAAGTGCAATAACCTGCGAACCGCTCGACGAGTCTTCCAGCGCATCGTCTTCTAGCGGTGTCAAGTTAAAGTCGTCATCGGATTTAAGCAACGTCGTGGAATCTGCACCCGCTGATTCTTCCAAGGCGATCACTTCGTTATCATCGGGCAACTCCAAATCGTCGATATCCGAGCCGCCCAAGTCGAATGATTCCTCTAATGAAATTCCACTTTCGTTCGGGCTGAGATTGATTCCTGATTCAGCCGCTTCCTCTTCCATGGCGGGTTCCTCGCTGGAATCACTGTCCTCCAATACCAGATCACTGTCTTCGAAGTCGCTGCTCAGATCCGAGCTATCAACCAAGCCGGGGCTTTGCTGAACCGTGAGATCATCGTCAAACAGGTCATCTTCGGAGAGTTCTAAATCGCCCGAGTCAGCCAACAGTTTGCCGGTGTCGGAGGGACTGCCTTTTTCGGAAGGTTCTTCATCCGACAACACGTTTTCGTCGGAGCCAGAAGCAAGGGCAATGTCGCTGGTACCAAACGAGAGCTCATCATCGTCTTCGCTCAGCAAAATGTCACTTTTTTTCTCGCTTGCTATTTCGTCGATTGACGAGTCCGACTCTATCAATTCAGCCGAATCGGAAAGGCTCAATTCAGCGGACCCATCACTCAGTTCAAAATCGGAGTCGTCATCATCGAGAGGAACTCCGCGATCGGAGGCCACCCGTTCGACTTCGTCCATTTTGAATTTCCAGCTTGCGCCGTCTCGCGTTCCGAAAATCTCATTTTTGAGACGCATGTCGTTCAACTCATCCGTCGTGACGCCAAGCAACTCGGCAGCTCGTTCCAATGACACTAGGTCTGACATATTTCGAAACCCCTGAACTCAAAAAAGACGTATCCTACGCGGTACCCAATTCGGCAAGTCGGCGAATCGGGGTTCATTTATTTGAAAAGTACTTCATTCTCATTCTAAAAGCGGAGCAAACCGATTCAAGAGATACGTTTTTCTGGTCGGTGGTTTTTCCAAATATGGTGGAATTTTGATGGTGTAACCCGATTTTGGGCCACGCCACTGAGGATTCGAGACACTGCCAGCGACGGGAGCCCGCATAATCGTCATAGACGAAACTCCGAAATCCTTTTTGCAATCGAGACCCGGACCGTTTCAGCCAGTGAATCATCAGCTGCTTGCACTGCGGTAGGCGCCTAATGACCATCGAAACACCATCCGTGAAACGAGCAGCGTTGCTACAGCGGCGACGATCAACAACAGGATCAACCAATTATCCCATATATCACCACCGTCAGCCCGTAGCGGTTGCGCCAATGTTCGGGCCGGAACGTTGGCAACAACGAGAATTGGGATCACGAAGGAGAAGAATCCCCACAACCCCCAACCGATCACGCCGCGTTGATAAATTTCCATTGGGTATCGGTAAAAGTTCGTTAGGTAAAACCAGATCATATAAAGATTCTGATTTCTACCGAGCCAGACGCTCGTGGAGGCCAACGTGATCATCAGGCTGTACATGATGACAACACCACACCCAATAAACAGGGCGTACGCCAGCACCGTCAGCGGCGAGATCACTAACGGATTTTCACTGTCACGCATCAGCAAAGAACTGTAGTAGACAACGATCAATATTCCCACGAAAAAGTTGGAAAGGGATGGCCAGTTGAGTCGTGGAAAGGAAATCAAGAACTGGGTGTCGATCGGTTTGAGTAGGGCAAAATCCAGGTTGCCGGTGCGAATGAGTTCGCTGAATTCTTCTGCGTTTGCCATAAAAAAGGTCTGAACGATGCTGTTGATGATCCACACTGTCCCGAGAAATATAAAAAACTCGCTTTCGTTCCAGCCGGTGCCTTTACCAATCGATGTTGCCTGGCTAAAGATAATCTTAAAGAACGCCCAATTCATAAATGTCCAAGCAATCGACGTAATACACTGCAAAACGAAGTTAGTCCGAAACGACAAATCTCGTACAAGAGAATTGCGCGCAAAGGTCAGAAAGATTTTGAAATACGGCGTGTGCATTGCGTCAATCAACCACCAAATCCGCTGTATCTAATGACACCACGACTCCATAAGACCCGCGCCAAAACGATAAAAAACACCACCCAGGCGATTTGAACTGCGATACCCCAATAAAGTTCGGGCCCCTCGATTCTTCCGAGGAAAACGACGGCTGGAAAAAAAGCCAGATATTGAAAAGGAAGGATTTTGACAAGTACGTGTAATTGGCTCGGCAACCAATCAAGCGGAAACATGTGCCCCGAAAGAAAAAATGTCAACAGCATGTAGATAAATGAAAGCGAAGCGACCTCCAAATACCAGAACGCCACCAGCCCCATGCAGGTTTCCATAAAAAAGCCCAACACGAAACTGAGTATTAGTGAGAAAACGTAAAGCAGAAATACGTCGGCGGAAGGGAAACCACCAGTAAAACAATCCCGAAACAAGAAAAACCAAAAGGCAAATGGCAGAAGTGCAATCACGTAATAGACCAGCTTGTGGGCCACTCGCTGCAACAGCAAATATCCGACCATGTCCACTGGTTGGATCAGAAACTTTTTGATCTCGCCGTCTCGGACCTGTCTTGCAATGCCGGTGGTCAAACCCGGCATGCTGGAAAACGCCCGCGTGACGGTGACCAGCAGCAAATAGGCGATGAGGTCGTAAAAACTAAATCCCCCGATTTCGCCTTCAAGTCGATCGCTGCCAGCCGCTGATTGTAGGGTGTCAAAAATCGCCCAATACAGAAACACCTGAGTTGCAAACGGCAAAAACCGCATCAAAATACCTAGCATAAAATCGCCGCGATAGACCATTCGCTCTTCTAACGAAACGCGGAACAACGTCCACCACGTTCTCAGTCGGGCTTTGATCCTGGCATACATTGTCCGCTAGGTGACCTCGCTCGATTGCACGTGATCGCTCGACGTATTACCGTCCTGCGGATTCTCATTTTCCTGAGCAATTGAAAACACGCGAGCAATCACTTCTTCTAATGGTGGATCTTCAACAACAATATCGACCACTTGTCGTGACGAAAGAACGCGAGACAGCACGCTGGAAACCTCGGAGCGAGCGATCCGATAACGAACTTTGGGCGGCTCGAGGGACTCGACCGGAGCAATCGAATCCAATCCGTCGAACGATTCGGTTTCGCCCAGCTGTAATGAGACAAGCTTGTCGTTGCTAAATCGGTCGATGATTCCGGTGAGCGAACCGTCATATTGAATGGTACCACCCGCGATAACGACGACTCTCTCGCAGAGGGCTGCAATGTCCTTCATATAGTGGCTTGTGAGCAGAATCGTTATTTTTCGTTCCTGTTGATAAAATTTTAGGAATTGCTGAATGTTGTGTTGTGCGACGACATCGAGCCCTATCGTCGGCTCGTCAAGAAACAACACTCTGGGCGAATGCAGCAGCGCCGCGATCAGTTCCATCTTCATTCGTTCGCCAAGAGACAACTCGCGAACTGGTTGATTGAGAAGCCGCCGTACATCGAGCAACTCCGTCAATTCGTCCTGGGTCGCCTGAAACTGGCCCGCTTCGATCCCGTAGATGTGCTGGTGCAATCGAAAAGACTCTTGCGACGGCAAGTCCCACCAAAGTTGGTTTTTTTGCCCCATCACCAGTGCGAATCGGCGGCGGTATTCATTCTCGCGTTTCCAGGGAATGTGCCCCATCACCGTCGCCATTCCTGACGTCGGATAAATCACACCGGAAAGCAGCTTGAGAGTCGTCGTCTTGCCTGCACCGTTGGGACCAAGGAATGCAACAAACTCACCCTGCTCGACCGACAGATGCACATTTTGAACCGCGTGAACATTTCTATACTCGCGTTGGAACAGCCCACGTACGGATTGCCACAGTCCTTCTTTTTTCTGATAAACACGGTAGGTTTTACAGAGTTCGTTGATTTCAATGATCGGCATGATGCTCCGATTATAGGAATCGACGCAGCCACTCGTAAGGAGATCCAATGTTCTGGCGATTTATTGTCCTGGGGGCGTGGATCACTGTTTCTATATCTTGGACCGGTTGTTCGAGCGGCGATCGTCCGAAATCCTCCAAGCCGTCAACTCAGGTTGTTCAGCGCGGCAAGATCGACTATCGCGAGCGACTCGGTGTGGCGTCGTTTGCGCCACGTTTGCTGCCGGTAGCAATGCAAAAGCTGCCGATCGGCTTTTACAAAGATTACAGTTGCCTTGGGATGCCCTTTAAAACAGAGAATGGTGTCGTTAACTACCTTCCAGTAATCCAATACAAGGCAAGAGACGACAAGGAATCCCACCGCGCATTGGTTTCTGTTCTGTGGAAATCCGGTCAGTTCCCAAAATTGCCCGGCATCGAGTTGTCAGATTTGTTGAAGCTAACTGAATTGTCGAAGTTGGAAGAATTGCTTGTCGCCCGATTTCAAAAAGGCCATCTCGCCAGTGGCGACCTGTTAGTCCTCGGCAATGAACCAGGGTACAAGCCAAACAGCGACTTGCGAACTCCTGCAGAAATCATCAGTGATGCGATTTTGCTGTTAGATATTTTTAAGCGCAACGATTTGAATCTACGACTGGCGCTAGGTGGCGTGAGTACTTCCAAAAATCAATTTACGCTGGACGCCTACGGTGGTCGTACTGGCATGGATTTTTTTAAGCAGATACTTGAAGAAGCGGCCGGCAAGGTCAAATTCGATGCGTTGATCATCCATCCCTATGCGTCTGATCCACTTCGCCCATCAGCGGCGGACTCGATTCGCCAGATCGTTGAATTTAGACAAGTGATGAAGGAATTCAGTTTGCGCGATGCGGATCTTATCGTTGGCGAGGTGGGCGTGCCTTTTTCCGATGCTAATGCGAGTGCACAGGAGGATTGCCATTATTTGGAACAGATCCTGGAATTTTGTCTTACCAAAACTGATGACGATTTGGGCAACCCAAACGACAAGAATTTGCTTGTTCAAAAATTGATCTGGTATACGCTGTGTCCACCGGACACAACGATCTATGGTTTTTCCACTTCCAAATACCTCGATTTGCCACGCAGCGCATTACTCACCTCCAGCGGCGAATTGACGGAGTTGGGAAAGTCATTCAAGTCGACCGTTGAACGGCTAAGTCATCGTGAATAAGTAACCCAATCGGACAACAACATCAACCGTGGCAATGCGAGCCGTACCACGTGGCTTGCGCGTTGTTCGTTTGAATTAGTTTGCAGCGCCTATCTCTTGGGCGGTTCTTGTAAACTCCGAACTTATTCCGTGGGATTGCCTCCGCCGTGGTTGGAATTCGTTTCTAATCGTTATTTTGGTCGACCTTTCTGGCGAGAATCGGCCGCAAGTTCGACATTGTCTTCAGTGCATTAAACCAGAATGGTGCGCCCAAGCTAAGTAGCAACATGGCGCATACCGTTCCAATCGCGTGTCGCCAATTCAAATAGTTTGTGAAGTTGAATGAATAATCGAACAGCTCAAGCTCGGATTCCTTCATTTGCGAAGTAATGTCCATTGAGACGTTTCGTAGAATCTTCAGCCGTTTGTCTGCCAGTTTGCTAAATTCTTTCTTGTAGGCTTCAACCAATTTATCCTCTGCTTCTCCGTCAGAGATTTGCTCTCTAATCCAATCCTCACCTAGTTGTTTCGTGACTAACTTTAAGTCAACTGGATTTAACTTCGCCAATTCGGGAATATTTTCTTTCAATTCCTCGTCCTGTTGCATCGCTTCGATAGCAGCTGTACCCAATGGCAACTCGGCGTTGGCGGTTACTTCCGCCGCTTTTTTCAGCGTATCTGCCGCACTGGCGACGAGACTATCACGCAATCTTTTGTCAGTTGACACCTGGTCGTAAATCGACAGGGCGTCGACTTGCAGAACCGCGCATATGACCAGAGACACAGCTATAGTAATCCAACGGCTGCTTGCGACGAATCTTTCGGTCGTTCGGTCCATCACCGTGTCGAACCACTTGTTGATGTTGTCTTCTAGGTCTTGGGGTACGGTCAGTTGCAGCTTGAGTGCGACCTTGCCATACAAGTCCACTAACTCATTCGCGCGGATCGCCGCCGGGTAAAAACCGTATTTGGAGATCGATCTGTGTTGCAATATTTCTTTCGCAACTTGCTTGGCTTTCTGTTTATCCAGACCACGGACCCCAAGTTGTTCTAGAACTATGCCGACACCCCCCAACAACATTCGTCCCCGCATTTGCACAACTATTGTGATCGCAGAAACGATTGACATAACCAGCAGGCTCAGCAACAACATCGCCAGTGCAAACCCGATCCAAGTATCCAAAAGTTCTAGAGACATTTATGAACCTCCCAAAAGATTTTTATCGAAGCTGTTTTTTTGGACGTCGAAATTGACGAGCGCAAGACAGGGTGAACACATGCCTGTTTGACGCACTCATATCTTATCGCTTGCCCAAAGCCTGAATGGGGAAACCCAGGGGATGCAGTTACTGCCAACGATTTTGTTTGGCAACTACGCTGCCGTTGGCCATTTCGGCGACCATCAATCGTAAATCAAGAAACCGGATCGGCGCTGAATATACGAACTTAACTCCCGTTGATACAAGTATCGGATTTGTGGCATTGTTCGCCCGAGTTTAATCGCCTCAAACACCTCTGCATTGCCAAGTAGTCGTCGATAACCTTCGACGTTCCATTTATTCGGATAGAGATCGCGGAGGATCAGCCCCAAGATCATTCCGATTTCAACTGGTCGAACCGTTTCGCGATTGGTAATCAGAATATTCAAACCACCACATTGTTTGCCCGCATAAACATTTGACCGTGGAGTAAAATTGCGTGGAATAAACGATACGCCCGTCATGCCGAACTGATTCAACGCCGCCGCAACACGCTGACCGTCCATCCAGGGCGCACCCACAACTTCAAACGGTGTATCGGTGCCTCGACCAACGGAAAGATTGGTCGTCTCAAGCAGCCCGATACCAGGGTACAAAAGGGCCTGATTCAAATTACGAATATTGGGCGACGGATTGACCCACAACAACCCGGTTTCATCAAACTGTTGCGATCGTTTCCATCCGGTCACGGGTACAACCGACAAGTCGAGTTCGAGTCCCTTTTCCTGTTGAAACATCTGCGCCAGTTCGCCGACGGTCATGCCGTGCTGCACCGGCAAACGGTGAAAACCGACAAACGATTTCTTGTCGGCGTCCAGCATCGGACCATCGACCTCGACGCCGCCAATCGGATTGGGACGATCCAACACGACAAATTCCACTCCCGCATCGTCCGCCGCTTGCATTGCCAATCCCATGGTCGAGATATAGGTGTAAAACCGAGTGCCAATGTCCTGAATATCGAACACCAGGCAATCGAGTTGTTCAAGTTGCGGTTTCGTCGGCTTGCGGTTTGCTCCGTAAAGACTGTAAATCGGCAGTCCAGTCTTTGCGTCTCGCGAATCGGCAACAGATTCATTTTTTATTCCGGACAGCCCGTGTTCGGGGCTGAATATTGCCACCAAATTAGCGTTTGCAGAATCGTGCATCAGATCGACGTTCCGCCGCCCTCGACGATCGATACCTGTGTGATTTGTAATCAAGCCAACGCGTTTGCCTCGCAGCATCGCAAAATCTTGGTCTGCCAGGTTGTCCAGTCCCGTTTTTGTTTCGACC